>Ga0190360_1000006_pt1 | contig 100017 bp, 90 predicted proteins | sample 48721834_MG_FD_161271 | JGI IMG/M metagenome (GOLD analysis project Ga0190360, IMG submission 161271) | Hydrothermal vent microbial mat bacterial communities from Southern Trench, Guaymas Basin, Mexico - 4872-18-3-4_MG | ecosystem: Environmental > Aquatic > Marine > Hydrothermal vents >...
TCACGAAATGGCCTTCTCCGTTCACCCCCAGCGCCACCACCACCGGACGCCCCGCCGCCAGCTCGGCCTGCAGTTCATCCAAGGAGCCGTCATGGAAGGGGAGCGTGCCTGCGTATCCGAAGTGCGCCGCGGTGGCGGCCAGCTCCTCCACCCCCGTGCCGAACTCGTACAGCCAGCCCTGTGCCCGGAGGTGTTCCAGGATCGCCTCCGCGCTGGGCGGCGCACCCGGCAGGCCCGAGAGCGCCATCGCCAGCGCATAGGCCCCGCAGGTGACCTCCTCCGCCCCCTGCCGCAAAAGCGGCACCCGCAGGCGCTCGATCGCCGGGATTGCACCGACCTCTCCCCCGAGCCCCACCTCCATCCGCGCCGGCAGCGGCATGGGGACCACGCCCGCCGGGTCGGGGATCGCCGCCAGATCGGCGGCCGGCTCCGGAGCGCGGCTCACCTCCCGCGACTGGGGCGCCTCTAAGGGGCAGTCCTGCCCATCGGGGCAGTCGGCGCCGGCCGGGCCTACCACCAACACAAGCGCGGCGATCACCAGGATCGCCGCCAGGATCACTCGCATGAGATGCATCGTCTCCCCCTTCCTTGCCCCCTCTGCCACCCATCGCCGGGCCTTTCCCACCGGCTCCAGGCGGACGGAGTATAGGACCGCAGTCCTGTTCCCATCCTAGACCATTTAGCAGGGCGAGTCAATCGGCGCCGCAGGGTGCGCAGGGCGGAGGCGGGCTCTCAAGCGCAAGCTTGATAGCCTCATGCTCATGCCCCCTTGCCCGATCCATCCCTATGGGCACCCAAGCCAGTTTCCAGCCCGACGCGAACGGCCGTCATCACTTGGATCCACGGTCACCTTCCCCAACTCTCATGCCCGGAAGCGCTCGCCGGCAGGCCACCCGGCGATGCAAGAGCCTCATGGAGGCATCTAGGACCTTCGCCTGGTTGCGGTCCGGGTACCCTTGTGTTAGATTTGATTCGCCTTTCGCCCGAACCGAGGATGCCATGGCCACCAGGCCACGTGCCACGCTGGATGATACCTTCATCGAAGGACGCGATTGCGCCATCTGCGGTGAAGCCGCGCTGCAGGTGGTTCACCTGCCCAACCTGCCTGACTATGTGAGCTGCGCCCACTGCAAGTCCGCCTTCCTGGTCGAAGAAGGCGGAGAGCGTGTTTTCTACGGCGAGATTCCGGAAGAATACCCGAAAACCGCCCAATTCGCCCTGCGCCAATGGACCTGGCCTGAGGCCATCGCAAACCGCGCCCGCGAGGAGCGGCCTGCACCCGAACCCACACCTGCCCCCGATGCCGGCCTCCCTCTCTCCCCGGAACCCGAGCCGGAAGCCGAAGACGAGACCGGATGGGCCGCGCTTCAAGACCAGCCTTTGGCCGCGCCAGAGGCCGCCGAAATAACGCCCGAGGTCTCCCCGGATGGGTTCGATTCCGGCGCGCCTTTCGAAGAAACCGCACTCGAAGATGCCTGGGAGACACCTGCGTCCGAAATCGACTTGCCGCCAGAATCTCCCCAACCGCTCGAGCAGCCCGAACCCGGCGTGGAGCCGCTCGCACCGCCAGAACCCTATGAGGAAGCCACCCCAGCCTGGGATGATGACCTCATGCAGGAGCCACCCCTCGAGGCCGCGCCCCCTATCCCAGAGAACGAGCCGGCGGAGGACGATTTTCTGGCCAGTTTGCGGCACTCGGCCGCCATCCCGCTCGAGTCAGAGCCCCTCGAACCCGCAAGCATCGAGGAGCCACCCGAAGAACGGCCATTGGAGGGCGAGGCCCTGGAGGCCGAACCCGAGGCTGGGGACTTGCTTGCGGCGCGGATGGAGGCGATCGTCGACACCTCTGGGCCCCAGCCCGAGGCCGAAGCGGCCCCTGCGGAAGTGGCTATGGAACCCCCACAGGAGGGGGCTGAGCCTCCTCCAGGGCAGCGCTACCGGGTGGTGATCCGCGGCGAGCGCGTGATCTTCCCCGGTGGGGAGTGCGCGCATTGCAGCCGCGATTCGGTCAAGGGCCGCCTGGCCGTGCATGGCACCCTGCCCCGCAGCCAGGGCATGGGCGACCGCAAGCCAACCACCTTCCAAGTACCGCTTTGCGGGGATTGTCGCCGCCGCGCTGCCCAGCTCAGCAGCGATGCCAAAGCGGCCCGCCTTCAAGGCCACCTGATCTCGGCCATCGTTGGCATGGTGCTCGTCGTGGGCGCTTTGGCGATAGATCTCATCGATCCCCGCACGCTCGATCTGGCCGATGCGGCCATCATGGCCATCCTGCTCATCGTGGGCTACACTGGCACGGCCCTCGTGCTTCTCAATCGCGTGGGATCCTATCCCCCACCGCCGGATGCGGCTTATGTCCAGTCCACCTTATTGGTGCCGCGTGAGACCCAGGGCCTGGAGACGGCCTTCGAGTGGCGCAATGAAGGCTACGCCACTCGATTCTATGAGGCCAACTACGCCAACGCCCTGGGGAAGGTGACGGCGGTGAAGGATCGCGCCGCTCTCGAGCCCCCCGCAGAAGGATTACAAGACTAGCCCCCTCCCAGCCGCCGAGAACTTGCCATAGGCGGAGCAGGCTCCGGAGGCCTGAAAATCCGCCACTTCGGCCTCTGGCTGTCGCCCGCAGGATACAGCCGTTTCGCCCTTCGCCTGATCGGATCGTGCCAAGCGCCTATCCTACGATCCCTGGAATCCCCTGCTCCCCGGCGCGAAGGGAGCGGGGTGCGCGCCTGATATAATAGTCGTTTGGCCTACCCCAGGCAGGTAGACTCCCTTGAAAGAAGGTGCCTCCTGTGGCTCAGGATAAGATCATCGTTGTCGGTGCCAGGGAACACAATCTCAAGAATCTGAGCGTCGAGATCCCCCGCGACCGCCTGGTCGTGATCTCGGGCATCTCAGGTTCGGGTAAGTCCTCCCTGGCTTTTGACACCATCTTCGCCGAAGGGCAGCGGCGTTACGTCGAATCGCTTTCGGCCTATGCTCGGCAATTCCTGGGCCAGCTAGAAAAGCCAGACGTCGATTACATCGAGGGGCTCTCGCCCGCCGTCTCCATCGACCAGCGCGGCGTCTCGCACAACCCCCGCTCTACCGTCGGCACCGTCACCGAAGTCTATGATTACCTGCGGCTCCTATTTGCGCGCATCGGCCAGCCACACTGTCCCCTATGCGGGCAGGAGGTTATGCGACAGAGCGCGCAGGAGATCGTGGACGCCGTGGCAGCGCTGCCGCCGGGCAGCCGCATCATGATCCTGGCACCCATGGTCCGCGGCCGCAAAGGCACTCACGGCGCCGTGTTCGAGGAACTCCGTCGATCGGGATTCGTGCGGGCGCGGGTGGACGGCGAAGTCCGCTCGCTGGATGAGGAGATCCGACTCGATCGTTATAAGAAGCACGATATCGAGGCCGTGGTGGACCGGCTGATCGTCGAGCGCCTCTCGGGCGAGGAACAGGAGGCCTTTCTCAGCCGTCTGACCGACTCGATCGAGACCGCGCTGCGTTGGGGAGAGGGCATGATGATCGCAAGCGACTTCAGCGCCGACCCACCCCAGGATTTGCTGTTCTCCGAGCACCTGGCCTGCCCCGAGCATGGCACTTCGCTCGCGGAGATCGAGCCGCGGACGTTCTCATTCAACACCCCCCACGGCGCCTGCCCCGAGTGCCAGGGACTGGGAAGCAAGCTCGAGATCGACCCAGATCGAGTGATCCCGGACCGCACGATGTCGATCGCCGAGGGCGCCTTGGCAGTGATGAATTGGGGCAATCAGATCCGTGACCAGGCGGGCTACTACTGGCAGATGATTGAAGCCGTCGCCGGGGCCTACGACATCGACCTGGACGCGCCGGTCTCGGAGCTCCCCGAGGAGAAAGTGAATCTTATCCTTTACGGCACCGGCGACGAACAGGTATCCATCCGCTACACCACGCGTGAGGGCCGGGTTTCAACATTTAGGACTGCCTACGAGGGCGTGATTGGCAACCTCCAGCGGCGCTATCAAGAGACCCAGTCTGACTACGTCCGCGGGCGCATCCAGGAGTACATGTCCGAGCGCCCCTGCCCGGCCTGCCACGGCCAGCGGCTACGCCCGGAGGCGCTGGCGGTGACGGTCGATGGTGTCAACATCGTCGAGGTGACCCGCTGGCCGGTTCAGCGCAGCCTGGCATGGGTCCGCCGCTTGAAGGCCGAGGATGGGCCACTGAACGAAAGACAGCGGATGATCGCCAGCCGCGTTCTGAAGGAAGTCGAGGATCGCCTGGGCTTCCTGGTCGACGTTGGGCTGGATTACCTCACCCTCGACCGCTCGGCCGGGTCACTCTCCGGAGGCGAGGCGCAGCGCATCCGCCTGGCGACTCAGATCGGATCGCGCTTGATGGGCGTTCTCTACGTTCTTGATGAGCCTTCCATCGGCTTGCACCCTCGCGATAACGCCCGGCTGATCCGCACGCTCGAGGGCATGCGCGACCTGGGCAACACAGTGCTGATCGTCGAGCACGACGAGGCCACCATCCGCGCCGCGGACTGGGTGATCGATCTGGGTCCTGGAGCCGGCGAGGCCGGCGGCCGCATCGTCGCGCAAGGGACCGTGGAAGAGATCATCGCCGACCCCAAGTCAGTTACCGGTCAATATCTGGCCGGCAAACTCCACATCCCCGTGCCTGCAGTCCACAGGGCAGGCAACGGCTCCTACCTGACCATCCGGGGAGCACGCGAGAACAACCTCAAGAACATCGATGTCCGCATCCCCTTGGGCTGCTTCGTGTGCATCACCGGGGTCTCGGGCTCCGGGAAGTCGACGCTGATGGTGGAGGTGCTCTACAAGGCTCTGGCGCGCAAACTCCATGGCTCGCGCGTCCAGCCCGGGGATCATGACGAGATCGAAGGCCTCGAGCACATACAGAAGGTCATCAATATCGACCAGAGCCCCATCGGCCGCACTCCGCGCTCTAACCCCGGCACCTATACAGGGCTCTTCGACCATATTCGGGCGCTGTATGCCGAGCTGCCCGAATCCAAGGTGCGCGGTTACAAGCCCGGCCGCTTCTCCTTCAACGTTCGCGGCGGGCGCTGCGAAGCCTGCCAGGGACAGGGTCAGCTGCGGATCGAAATGCAATTCCTCCCAGATATCTACGTCCCCTGCGAGGTCTGCCATGGGGCCCGCTTCAACCGTGAGACGCTCCAGGTACGCTTCAAGGGCAAGACCATTGCGGATGTGCTCGACACCACCATCGATGAAGCGGCCGAATTCTTCGGCGCTTTCCCTGCCATGCTACGGCGGCTAAAGACCCTCCAGGATGTGGGCCTGGGCTACCTCAAGATCGGGCAGCCGGCCCCCACACTTTCAGGCGGAGAGGCGCAGCGCGTGAAGCTCTCACGCGAGCTTTCCCGCCGCGGCAACGGCCACACCCTCTACGTCCTCGACGAGCCTTCCGTCGGACTGCACGCCGCCGATGTCCACAAGCTCATCAACGTCCTGCAGCAGCTTGTAGAACAGGATAATACGGTGCTCATCATCGAGCACCACCCGGACATCATCAAGGTTGCCGATTGGATTATCGATCTGGGGCCGGAGGGCGGCGATCTCGGCGGGGAGGTCATCGCCGAAGGCACGCCTGAAGATATCTGCCAGAACCCTCGATCCTACACGGGACAATTTCTCCAGACGCACCTGGCGCGCGAGCGTGAATCGACCACAGCCTGAAGCCGCCGCCCTGGCGCAGCTTTTCTCCCTGCACCGCTCGGGATATCATGGCAACCTGTCGCGGCAGGCGAGAACACTATGGCAGAGACCTTCGATGCCATCATCATCGGAGCAGGGATCACGGGTGCCAGCACGGCCTATCAGCTGGCTCAACGGGGTTTGCGCATAGCTCTGCTCGAGAAAGGCTCGATTGGCGCAGGCTCAACCGGAAAATCCTCCGCCATCATCCGCCAGCACTACTCGAATGAAGTCACCGCCTGCATGGCCCATCACAGCCTGGGCGTGTTTCGCGAGTTCAAGGAGCGCGTGGGCGGGGAGAGCGGCTTCGTCCAGACCGGCTTCTTGGTGCTCACCCGCGGGGAGGATCTCGAGGGACTAAAGGCCAACGTGGCAATGCAGCGGCGGGTGGGCATCGAAACCGAGCTGCTCAGCGTCGAGGAGGTTCGCGAGCGCTGGCCCTTCCTTGAGACACAGGATCTGGTGGCGGCAGCCTACGAGCCGCTCTCTGGTCACGCAGATCCCAATCTGACCTTGAACAGCTATGTGCAGGCTGCCCGCCGCCTGGGCGTCCACCTTTTCCAGAACAACCCGGCGACGGCCATTCGCCTCGATTCCAGCAAGGTGGTCGGCGTCGATACGCCCCGGGGGGGGCCTTCGCTGCTCCGCTCGTTCTCAATAGCGCCGGACCGTGGGGTGCGCGTGTCGCCGCCCTGGCCGGCGTGGAGGTGCCTATCGACCCCTGTCGGGTTCAAGTGACACTCTTCCGCCGCCCTCTGCCCGGCCTAGAGCACCCCGTGGTGGCCGACTTCGTCAACGCCGTCTACTGGCGCGCCGAGACGGGCGAGCAGACGCTCGTGGGCCTGATCGATCCTGAGGAGGCCCATGCCATCGTGGACCCCGATGCCTACAACGAGCGGGTGGATGTGGACTTTGCGGCTGACACAGGCGAAAGGCCTGTGCGGCGCTTTCCTGCGATGTCCGAGGCCGATTTCACCGGCGGATTCGCGGGCCTCTACGCCATCACTCCGGACTGGCATCCAATCATGGATGAACTCGTCCCCGGAAGCGGCCTCTTCATTTGCGCGGGATTCAGCGGCCACGGATTCAAACTTGGGCCTGCTGTCGGCCGGATGGCGGCGGCAATGATGCTTGGCGAGGAGGATCCGGAGTTCGACCGGCGCCTCTTCCGGCTGAGTCGCTACGCGGAAGACAAGCCTGTGAGAGGCCAGTACGAATACAGCATTGTAGGCTGAGCACGGGCAGCCTTCGCACGCCAAGCAGCTGCAGCCGGCGCTCTCTCACTCGTAGCGCAGAGCCTCCACTGGCTCCAGATCGGCGGCGCGCTTGGCCGGATAGAGACCAAAGAAGAGACCCACCGCCGCGGAGAAGAGTGTGGCCAGGAGCACGGAGTCCAGCCCCACGCGCGGGACCAGGTCTGCATCTGAAGCGGCCGCGATCACCCGCACCAGCTCCGACAACCCCCACCCCAGGGCTATGCCGATCAGCCCCCCCATCAGACTGAGCAAAGCCGACTCGGTCAGGAACTGGAGCAGGATATCGCTCTTCCGGGCGCCAACCGCCTTCCGCAGGCCGATCTCGCGGGTGCGTTCGGTCACGGAGACCAGCATGATGTTCATGATCCCGATGCCGCCCACGAGCAAGGAGATGGCCGCAATTCCGCCCAAGAAGATTGTCAGCACATTGGTGATTGTTCTGGCCGTATCGAGGAAATCCTGCTGAGTGAAGATGGTGAAGTCGTCCTCGCCGATCGGCGTACGGTGACGGGTGCGAAGAATGCCGGCGATCTCCTCGCTCGCCGCGGGCACCGCCTCGGCGCTGATGGCCTGAACGATGATCATATCCACGGAGTCCCGCGAACGACGGAACAGTCGCGATTGGGCCGTGGTCATCGGTACGTAGATTTGCTCATCGGGATTGCTGAACCCTGAGCCACCCACCGGGGCGGTCACGCCCAGGACCCGAAAGGGTTGGCCCTCAATGCGGATGGTCTCCCCCACCACGCCCTGCGATCGTCCGAAGAGGCTCTCGGCCGCATCCGGGCCCAATACCACCACTGCGGAGCGCCCCAGCATGTGCACCTCACCGATAAACTCCCCCTCCATTATCTCAACGTTGCGCACCGATTCGTAGTCCGGGGTCACTCCCATCCCCTGCGTTATCAGGCTCTCGCCGGAATAGGATAGCTCCACATTTCCCGACAGGATTGGGGCCACGCCGATAACGGAGGGTGCGGCGAAGGGATCACGCATGGCCTCGGCGTCCCTCAAAGTCAGGGGCTCAGGATTGCGCACCTCCTCGTTTCCGCCTCGGATGATGAACAGCAGATTCGTGCCGATGCCGCTGATCGAACCGGTGATTGTGTCCTGCGCGCCGCGCCCGATAGAGAGCATGGCGATCACCGCTCCCACGCCAATCACAATGCCCAGCACGGTCAGCGCAGAGCGAACTTTGTTGCTTGAGAGGCTATCAAGCGCCTCGATGAAGTTTTGCCAGAGTTGCATGTTGCTTGTTCTTAGCCTCCAGTGTACCCACAGTCCTCCGACGGGCTCACAGCCGCATTATCGTCGTGCCTACCCATCCTCAGCCACGACCAGCCCGTCCCGCAAGCGCACAACCCGTTGCGTCATGGCGGCGATTTCCGGGTCATGGGTGACGAAGATCAGTGTCGTGCCGAATTCCTCGTTTAGATTCAGCAAGATTCGCATCACTTCTTCGCCCGACTTGGAATCTAGGTTGCCGGTGGGCTCATCCGCCAGAATGATCGCAGGGTTATTGACCAGCGCCCTGGCAATGGCGACTCTCTGCTGCTGACCGCCGGAGAGTTCATTCGGCCGGTGATAGAGCCGGTCTCCCAAACCCACGGCTTCCAGCGCCTCGATGGCGCGCTTGCGCCGCCCATTGGCGATCCCGGCATAGCGCATGGGCAGTTCCACGTTGCTCAACGCCGTTTGGCGTCCGAGGAGGTTGAAACTTTGAAAGACGAACCCCACCTTGCGGTTCCGGATTTCCGCAAGCTGGTCATCCTTAAGATCGGCCACTTGCTCGCCGTCCAAACAGTAGCTGCCGGAGGTGGGCCGGTCCAAGCAGCCCAAGATGTTCATCAGGGTGGACTTGCCCGAGCCAGAAGGCCCCATGATGGAGATCACCTCCCCCCGGGCGATGTTCAGACTCACGCCCCGGAGAGCATGCACCTCCACCTCCCCCATCTTGTAGACCTTTGTCAGGCCGCGGGCCTCGATGACCCAGTCGGTCATTGTCCGCCCCCGAAGAATGGTGGGCCACCGCCCTGCTCGAACTCCATCGGCGGATTCAGGACCACCAGATCGCCTACTTCGAGATCCCCTTCAAGCACCTGGCTATAGGTCTCAGAGGAGACCCCCAACACGACGTTCACTGGCTTGAGTTCTCCCTGGCGCAACACGTAGACTACCCGTTGCCCATCGCGCAATCTCACCGCGCGGTTGGGGACTTGCAGCGCCTCCTTAACCTCCTCAGCGACGATATTCACCGCCGCCGTCATACCAGGTCGCACAAGCTCATCTGCATCCAGGATCTGCACCGTCACAGGGAAGTTCACCACGCCCTGCGCTGCCATCCCGACCAGGCCGATTTCGGCCACTTCCCCCTGATAGACTTTGTTCGGCACGGCGTCAAAGGTAAGCTCGACGGGCTGCCCTATGCGCACACGGTTCACGTCGACTTCGGACAGTTCCACATCCACCAGCAACCGCGATAGGTCGGCCAACCCAAAGGCTGCAGAACCAGCCGAGACGCGGTCACCGGGCATCACATGCACAGCGGTGATTGCTCCACTGAAGGGCGCGCGGACATGGGCCATCTCCAGCGTGGCGCGGGCGGCATCCACGCGCGCCTGTGCAGCGGCGATCTCATCCGCGTCTGGGCCGTCCTTCATGCGCTCCCACTCTCTCTTGGCATCTTCGAGCCGGGCCTCTGCCAGCGCCACCTCAGCGTCCAGGAGCGCTTGCTCCGTCTCCGAGGGGTACCCCAGATACCAATTCAAATTCCGTAACGCAGAATCGCGCTCCTTGCGTGCATTGGCCAGAGCGAGCAAGGCTGCGGCTCGTTGCGGATCGTCCTCGGGCCTCCCCTTCACACGTCGGAAGGCCGCATCGGCATCCTCGACTTTCTTCTCCGCCAGCACCAGGTTGGCACGGGCGGCATTGATCGTATCCTCGCTGGCCCGCCGGCCTTGCTGGCGGACGTTACGCTTGTAGATGGCGTCCTCCAGCGCATCCTGGGCCTGCGCCAGTTCCAGTTGCGCGGCGGCCTTCTCCTTCTCATAATCCTGCAGATCCTCCAGCGCCTTCTCGGCCGTCACCAGATCGGCCTGGGCCAGGAGCACCTGGGAGGGCAGCGAGGTCGATTCAAGTGTCGCCAGAATGGCATCCCTAGCCACAGAGTCGCCGAGAGCCACAAAGACATCTTCGACGATGCCTGTGGTTTGGAAGACCAATTGCGCCGATTGGTTGGCTCGGACAGTGCCGGTGGCGCCCACAGTGGCTGACAACGCACCTCGCGTCACGGGCACTGTTTGCAGATCCTCGAGGGCCCTCTCTGCGCTCACGGTACTCCGAAAGCGCAGGCCGAAAAACGCTGCCGCAAGGATGGCCGCGGCCACTCCGATCCAAATCCAACGCCTCATATTCCGTCATCCTCCAATTAGGTAAGAGTTAACCACAATCCGAAGCGTGTTGTTCTTACAGCCGGCATACATTGTAACCGATGCGCCGGATTCACCATGGGGTTTGTGACAACTATCACGCCCTGGTGTGACTTTCGAGACTAATATCTGACCACTTTGGTCTGTATCATCAAGGCGCCTCAGCCGACCGGATGGGATTCTTGGAGCTATTCAATGACCGCCGACACCGAGATTCAAATCGACCGCAAGGCCCGCATGAAGATACCTTACGAGCCCCAGCGGGCAAGGCCGCCCGAGGAGCGCGTGAAGGACTTCGAGCCCACCTTCATCCCACTCACACCCGAGGAGGCCATGCGGGCAGCCGAGCGCTGCATCCACTGCCCGGATCCTTCGGCCTGTGTGGAGGCCTGCGAGGCCCACAACCACATCCCCGAGGCCCTCTGGCTCATCGAACAAGGGGATTTCATCGGTGCCGCTGAGATCTACCGCCAGACCAGCACCATGCCGGAGATTTGCGGGCGAGTTTGCCCTCATGAGAAGCTGTGCCAGGGCGCATGCGTGCGCAACAAGCGCGGCGAGCCCGTGACCACCGGCGCGCTGGAGGCTTTTGTTGCCGATTATCAGCGAGCACACGGCGAAGTGCGCATCCCCGTCGGTCCGGCCACCGGCAAGCGCGTGGCCATCGTCGGCTCGGGCCCCTCTGGCCTGGCATGCGCCGAGCAGCTCGTGCGCCAGGGGCATGACGTAACAATCTTCGAGGCCATGCCCGCGCCAGGTGGGCTTCTGGTGTACGGCATTCCCAACTTCAAGCTGCCCAAAGACGTCGTACGGGCCGTGATCGGCGACCTGGAGCAAGGCGGCGTGCAATTCGTGCTCAACACCCGCATCGGCAAGGACAAGACCATCGACGATCTTTTCGGTGAGGGCTTCCATGCCGTTTTTGTAGGTGTGGGCACCGGCGTGGATGCCAAGATGGATGTCCCCGGTGTCGACCTGCCCGGCGTCTACCAGGCGACCGAATTCCTGGTGCGCGCCAACGTCGATCCTGCTCTGCTGCCCCCTGATCTCCAAGGCAAGCCTGAAATCGGGGAGCGCGTCGCCGTCGTCGGGGGCGGGGATACGGCCTCCGATTGCCTGCGCAGTGCCTTGCGGCTGGGTGCGAAAGATGTCGTGTGCCTCTATCGCCGGACCGAGGCCGAGATGCCGGGAGGCGAAAAGGACCGCGAGTTGGCCCGCGAGGAGGGCGCCCAGTTCCGTTTCCTCACACAGCCCGTGCGCTTCATCGCCGGCCCAGATGGGCGCGTGAACGCGGTGGAATGCCTGCAATGTGAACTGGGGGAGCCAGATGAGAGCGGCCGGCGGCGGCCGGTCCCGATCGAAGGCTCGAATTTTACGGTCGAGGCTGACACCGTCATCCTGGCCCTGGGCTATTGGCCTGACCCCACCATCGGGGAGACGACCCCCGGCCTCAAGACCCACAAGTGGGGCTTGATCGAAGTCGATCCCGAAACCGGAACTACCTCCCGCGAGGGCGTCTTCGCCGGCGGAGATGCTGTCACGGGCCCTAACCTTGTTGTCAGCGCCATGGCCGCCGGAAGGCGCGCCGCCCGCTCCATCGGGGAATATCTCAACGGCAAGTAGATAGCCCGATTACGCTCCCAATCCGAAGCGCCCCACCTGCCCTGCGGGGCGCTTCGTTGCACCTTGCCTGCGGCGGCTATAATCCCTGCATGTCCAACCGATCGAATGACCCCCCCGAATCTCAGGATTCCCGCGACCTGGGCGCACGCATCAAGCAGGAGGCCCGGCGGCTGGGATTCGACCTGGTGGGGATCACCAGCCCCGAGCCGCCGGGCCACCTCGATGTCTACCAGCGTTGGCTCGCCGCCGGCTATCACGCCGGGATGAGCTATCTCGCAACTGCGCGAGCGCGCTCACGCCGCGCCGACCCGCGCCAAATCCTCCCTGAGTGCCGCTCAATCCTCGTCGCCGCCGTCAACTACGGACCCGGCGTGGTTGCCGGCGACGCCCGGGTGGCTGCCTATGCGCTAGGCGATGACTACCATCACATCCTCCCGGCCCGCTTGCAGCGCCTGGTCACATGGATCGAGCAGACCGTCGGGCACCCAGTGCCGCATAAGATCTACACCGATACAGGTGCGCTCCTGGAGCGCGAATTGGCACAACGCGCCGGGCTCGGGTGGATAGGAAAGAATACCTGCCTGATCCATCCGCAGGGCGGATCCTATTACCTTTTGGCCGAGGTCTTGCTCGGCCTGGAGCTTCCCCCTGATCAGCCTTTCGAAGCTGACCGCTGCGGATCCTGCACCCGCTGCATCGAGGCCTGCCCCACTGCCTGCATTTTGCCCAACCGGACGCTCGATGCCAGGCGCTGCCTCTCGTATCTTACGATCGAGGAGAAGGGAGCTATTCCCATTGAGCTGAGGGCCAAAGTGAGCCAATGGGTCTTCGGCTGCGACATCTGTCAGCAGGTTTGCCCCTGGAACCAGCGGTTCTCCAGGCCATCCGCCGATCCTGCCTGGCAGCCGCGCCCCTTCCTGGACCCTCCCGCCCTGGCGGGTTTTCTTGCGCTGCGAGCAGGCTCCTGGAGAGCTCCGCTCCGCAACAGCCCTTTGGAGCGTCCCCGCAGGCGAGGCCTGGTCCGCAATGCCGCCATCGCCGCGGGCAATCTGCGCGATCCCAAGCATTTGCCACAACTGATCCATTTACTCACAGCCGACCCGGAGCCGCTCGTTCGGGCTCACGCCGCCTGGGCACTGGGGGAGATGAGCCAAGCGCGGCAGGAACTCCGGCAGGCCCTGGAAGACGAGCCCGACGATCGAGTCCAGGAGGAGATACGGCTGGCACTGGCGAAGAAAACGTAGCTTTCCTGGAGGAGACTGGATTGGAGGGAAAGATGAACTGCGCCCCGGCCGGGGCCGGGGCGCTGGATTTTCGTGCGGCGGTGTCTACGGCGTGGGCGTCGCCGTGGCTTCCCCGCCCGCTCGCGGCGTGAAGGTCGGCGTGGGTGTGGCAATGTTCACGGGCACGATCAGGATCTGGCCCACGCCAATCGCATTCGGGTCATCGATCTCGTTTCGTTCAGCGATCGCTTCGGCCGTACTATTGAACTGGGCCGCGATGGTTTCGAGCGTGTCGCCAGGCTCCACGACGTATTCGATTTCCTGACCCGGCAGAAGATTCTCGGGTAGGGGCGTCTTCGTGGGCGGCGTGAAGTCAGGTTGCGGAATGATCAGCTCCACGTTCACAAAGAGCTGATCGGGGTCAGTGATATCGTTGGCCGCCATGAGCAGCACAACATCCACATCAAACTTCTCCGCAATCGAGAAGAGCGTATCCCCGGGCTCGACGATGTAGGTAAGAGGCCCTTCCGGAGTCGGTGTGAGGGTGGGCTCCAGCGTGTCCGTGACCGTGGGGGTGGAGGTTGGCGGTGGCGGCGTCGCCGTGTCGGTTGCGGTTGGCGTGGCCGATGCCAGAAAGCCTGGCAACGCCGGGGGGTTTTCTCCGCTAAACCATAGCACCACCAGGAAGATCCCGACGATAAGCAGGACGACCGCCAGGCCGCCCAAGATCAGCGGTGCGAGTCGCTCGCGTCGCTTGCGGTACGCCATGATAACGTCCGAAGCGTTTCCATCCTTCTCAGTCATGGCTCACTCTCCCCTCCTCAGGCGCCAGCGCCAGCCCGTCGGATAGGCGTCGCTCATTGTACCCGAAATCACTCTCAGAATATCTCGCCGCCAGAACATTTGTTCCCTTCTATTGCCAGGAGTCGACAACGAACGAGAGCACTTGATCGAGGACCCCCGCCCAGGAGGCCTCGGTATGCCCTCCCGGATGGCGCAGGAACTCATGAGAGAGTCCCTCGCGTTGGAGATGCTCTGAGAAGCGCTCGATCTCTCCACGGAAGACCGCTTCGCCATCCCCGGCGCTCAGAAAGATGTGCGCCGGATAGGCCTCCTGGGCTCCTGCAATGACGAAGGGATCATAGGCCGGCCGCGGGCTGTTGTGCACAAGCGCCGGGCTGAGGGCCGCCAGGGTTCCGATGCGATCCGCATGTCGCAGCCCAATTTCCAACGCCCAGACGCCTCCCCGCGAGATGCCCGCCAGAGCTCTGGCCCAGGCTTCTGGCACCGTTCGATAGGTTGCATCGATGAAGGGAATCACGCCCTCGAGGAACTCCTGTTCATAGGAGCCTGGACCACCATCGCTTTGCGTGAAGAGCGGTTCCGGCTGGAGAGGCATGACCACCAGAAAAGGAGGCCAGCCCTCACTTCCAATACCGCGATCCAGATGCTCCTGCAATCCGAGGCCGAGCCAATGCTGCTCATCGTGCGGATACCCATGGAGCAGATAAAGCACAGGATAGCGGCTGGAGACATCCCCAGCATAGCAGGGCGGAAGATACACCTGCACCGGCACTTCCATCTCCACCACGGCTCCTGGATAATGGGTAGCCACAAGAGTACCCTCTCGCTCCTCGCATGCGGGTATCAGAGTTGGCGTGGGCTCCCCCTGGGTCGGCGCAGGGGACGGCTCCACAGGGGCGAGCGGTGTGCGTCCGACGGCGGGCTGGGTGGCTTTTGGGATCGATTCGACCAGACGATGTGCTTGCGCGGTCCCACACGCTGCGAGGAGAAGAAGGGGCATCAGCGCGCCCACAAACCTCTTCATTCCGGGCCGCCTCCATTCTCCCCATGATCATGCAGTGGCGCACCCGAGGCACCTTTGCGGAGCATGAGCACCTCCGCAAGGATCGCCAGGGCGATCTCCTCTGGAGTCTCCGCGCCCAGATCCAGGCCGACCGGAGCCCGGATCGTGGCCACTGCCTCCTGCGGAAGCCTGCGCTCGAGCAAGCGCTCACGGATCACACGCGCCTTCGTCTTGGAGGCCACCAGGCCGATATAAGCCGGCGGCGGCTCCCAGCGCAAAATCTGATCCAGCGCGGGTTCATCCCAGCCCCATGTAGCCACGACAGCGTAGACCACGCCGTATCCCGGCACCGGGAGCGGTGCCAGGTTGCCCGTGGTCTCATCGTATTCCACACGCTCGACCCTGGCAGCGGCGGGAAAATGATTGGGCTGTGCATACTCCGCCCGGTCATCGATGACCATCAACTGCATGCCAAGAAGGTCCGCCATCCTCGCCAACGGGCGGGCCACATGGCCCGCGCCCAGGATATAGAGTGTCGCCTCAGGTTCCAGCACTTCGATGAACACCTCCACGGCGCCGCCGCAGAGCCCTACGCTCTCAGGATCATCTTGGGTTGAAAACACGTAGCGTTCCAAGCGGCTCCGCCGTTGAGCCAGCGCCTCACGGGCATGCTCGATCACTCGCAGCTCCAGCGTGGCGCCTCCGACCGTCCCCAAGATCCGGCCATCCTCCCACACCAGCATCCTGGCCCCCGCATGCCGCGGGGCCGAGCCACGCACGGAAACAACGGTTGCCAGCGCCACCCGCTCGCCACGAGCCAGCGACTCCAAGGCAGCCTGCATCACGCGCTCAAACTCTCGCATCCGCCCTCATCCCTCGAGATTGTCCGTATCATACCCCACACTCGGCCGACCTTTCCATTGGGCCGTGGCCGAGCCCCAACCGGGCTCAATTACGACCCTTCCGGGTTATAATCGCTACCATGCGCTATTACATCTGGACCGCCGGCTGTCAGATGAATGTGGCCGACTCGCAGCGCCTCGCCGCCTCGCTCGAAGCATTGGGCTACGAGCCCTGCGACCGCGCCGAGCAGGCCGACGTCATCGTCCTCAATACCTGCGTGGTCCGCCAGAGCGCGGAGGACAGGGCGCATGGCCGTCTCAGCTCGCTCCGTCCCCTCAAGCAAAAGCGGCCCGATCTGGTCATCAACCTGATGGGCTGCATGGTGGGCGTGAAGGGCAGCGACCGCCTGCGTCATGTCTACCCCCACGTGGATGTGTTCTCTCCGCCCTCGGATCCCGAGCCGCTGCTCAGATACCTGCTCGCCAAGACCGGGAAGCGGCAATGGCTGGATGAGACTCGGGGGCGTTTTGCCATCATGGACGAGGAGCTTCGCCTGCCACAGCATGAACGCGGCAAGCTGGTATCCGCATATATTCCAATTGTCTACGGCTGCTCGCATGCCTGCACCTTCTGCGTGATCCCCTACCGGCGAGGGCCGGAGCGCAGCCGACCTATGGCTCAGATCCTGGCTGAGGCGCGAAGTCTGGTTTCGCAGGGCGTGCGCGAGATAACGCTCCTGGGCCAGATTGTCGACCGCTACGGACTCGATCTCGGCGATGGGACCAGCCTACCCGCCTTATTGCAGGCTCTTCATGAGATCGATGGCTTGGAGCGCATCCGCTTCCTCACATCGCATCCAAATTGGATGAACGATGAGCTGCTCGAGGCCTTCGCCGAACTGCCCAAGGTCTGCGAACACATCGAAGTGCCAGTCCAGGCAGGCGATGACGAGATCCTTCGCCGCATGAAGCGCGGCTACACAGCCGAGGATTACCGCCGGTTGATCGCCCGCATCCGAGCGTTGATCCCCGGTGCCGCCATCGCCACGGATATCATCGTCGGCTTTCCCGGCGAAACCGAGGAGCAATTCCGACGGACCTTCGACTTACTCACAGAACTGCGATTCGACGTGGCGCATCTGGCCCGCTATTCCCCTCGCCCTCAAACCGTATCCGCGCGCCGGATGCAGGACTCCGTCCCCGAAGAGGAGAAGATGCGCCGCTTCCGCCTGCTGGAGGAATTGCAGACAGGGATTGCGGCGGAGATCAACGCCGGCTACCTGGACCAGATCGCCGAGGTGCTGGTCGAGTCGCAGGAAAACGGGCGCTGGCGTGGCCGCACCCGCACCAATAAGCTGGTCTTCTTCGAAGACGAAGGCGAGTGGCTCGGGCGCTTGGCGCCCGTCCGCATCACCTGGACCGGCCCCTGGAGCATGATCGGGGAAGTGGCCCTCAAGGGAACTGGCCTCGCCCAAGAAGCCCAGGCAGAGGAAATCTGGGCCCATCCCCAGCTTCCCTAGCCGCCTTGCGCGATCCCGCGAGCCTCCATCCCCAGGACCTTATCCGCTTCAAGACGCCCCACTTGACCCCAGGTGTGCTCGGATGTAGCATGCAGAGCGAAGGAGAAGAAGAGCCTGCACGATTTCACGTGTGGGTGCTCACAGGAGGCAACGCCATGACGCATGCTCCAGCCCGTTTCCGCCTGCTCAGCGTCACGCTGATCCTAGCTGCTCTCGGGGCGGCATCCTGCAATTTCCCCGGCCTTCAGGCGACACCTGATCCCTTCCCGACCTACGCGGCCCAGACGGTGGAAGCACGCCTTACAGAGGCTGCAGGGCAGACGCCGCTGCCATCCCTGCCGCCGGCGGCCACGGTCACCCCAGAGCCGGCCTCCCCAACGCCAGAGCCGGCCTCGCCGACCGTCACCAACACACCCATCCCCACAGAGACGGAGGTCCCCTGCGACCGGGCGGCCTTCATCGCCGATGTGACCATCCCAGATGGCACCATCCTTTCTCCCGGCGAATCCTTCACCAAGACCTGGCGCCTGCGCAATACCGGCTCCTGCACCTGGACCTCGGGGTATGAATTGCTCTTCAAAGAGGGGGATGCCATGGGAGGGCCGGCCTCCAAGCAGCTCACAACCGGAACTGTCGCCCCCGGCCAAACGGTGGATATCAGCGTCGGCCTGACTGCCCCGAACACCAAGGGCTCCTACAAAGGTTTCTGGTGGATCCGCTCCAGCTCGGGGGTCATCTTTGGCGTCGGGACCTCAGGGGATGTGCCCTTCTACGTCGAGATCAAAGTGGCCGAACCCACCCCCACCCCTTACCCTGTGCTCTCGAGCGGGAAGTTCGATCTGAAGCAGACCTATTCCGTGGATCTTGACACAGGAGAAACTTCACCCTCCAGCGGAGCGCGAGATCTCTGGTTCCGGGCGGTCTCCGCGTCCGAGAAATACCTCGTTCCTCAAAATTCCGCCCAAGTGAAGCACATGGGAAGTTCGCCGCCGAGCCTGGCTGACTGCATGTCGGCTTCCCTCTCCACCGCCTCCATCTCGTTGGACGACATCTCGGAAGGATCCTGGCTTTGCTACATCACCAACCAGGGCAATTACGGTCGACTGGAGATCGAAGACATCCTAAGCAACGGGACACAGACCCTCAAGATCGACCATAAAACTTGGGACACCTAGACGCCGGGAAGGACTTGAGAAGCCCCCCCCTGCGCAGATTCCGCTCCCCTGCCTTCCGGCGGGGGAGCTTCGATTTCGTCGCTGGCCTAATCTTGGCGCGCCGATGAGGTTTTCTCAGACCTGGCTGCATACCGAAGCGTGCGAGGCCACCCTTCAGTGCTACAATCAGTGCGCAATGTGATCTCCAAAGGAGTGAGAGATGCCAGCGAAGCCGCGCTTGTTCCTCATCGATGGACATGCCCTCGCCTACCGCGCCTACTTCGCTCTGACCGGAGCAGGGGGGGGGGATCGCTGGATCACCAAATCGGGCGAGCCCACAGCAGGGATCTACGGTTTCACTTCCGTGCTCTTGCGCCTGCTCGAGCAAGAAGCTCCGGAGTATCTCGCGGTCTGCTTCGATGCCGGAACCTCCTCCAGGGATAAGCTCTACCCCGAATACAAGGCCACTCGAGACAAGATGCCCGATGACCTGCGCCTTCAACTTAAGCGCATGCGCGAGATGGTCACCACCTTTGGCATACCCATCCTCGAGGTGGAGGGATACGAGGCCGACGATGTCCTCGGAACCGTGGCCCGCAAGGCGGCCGAGCAAGGCGTGGAAGTCGTCATACTCACCGGGGATCGCGACCTGCTTCAGCTTGCGGACGATAACGTCACTATCCGCCTGGCTGGCCGCAAGCTTTCCGAAGCCATCGACTACGGTCCCAAAGAGGTGCGGGAGCGTTACGGCGTCGACCCGCCACAGATCGTCGACTTGAAAGCGCTCATGGGGGATGCCAGCGACAACATCCCGGGCGTTTCTGGCGTCGGCGAGAAGACTTCCCAGGCATTGATCCAGCAATTCGGGAACCTGGATTCCATCTATGAGCACCTGCATGAAGTTCCCGGCCGGTTTCACAAGAAGCTCGAGGCCGGACGCGAGCAGGCCTATCTAAGCCGCCAGTTGGCCAAGATTAAGACCGATGTGCCGGTTTCCTTCGACCTCGAGGCTTGCCACGCCGCGGGATACAACCGAGATGCGATCGCAACCTTGTTCCGGGAACTCGAGTTCCGATCCTTGATTGACCGCATACCCAGCACAGGTGAGAAAGCCGGTCAGCTAAGCCTATTCACAACCAGCCAGCCCACCGAAACCGCCACCCAGCGAGTCACGATCGTTCAGGATCGCGAATCTCTGCAAAGGCTTCGCCAGCGCTTAGACAATGCCGATGCCATCGCCTTCGACGTGGAGACGACCAGCACCGACCCTATGCAAGCAAGGCTTGTGGGTATATCGCTGGCGCTCGAGCCTGAGGAGGGCATCTATATCCCGGTCGGCCATGAAACCGCCTTTGCGGGGGGCGAGCAACTCCCTTGGGCGGCCGTCCAGGAGGCGCTGGAGCCCGCCATGACAAACGCCGAGATTCCCAAGGTTGGGCACAACCTGAAATATGATTTCCTGGTGCTCAGCCGGTATGGCCTCGGCGTCGAACCCCTGGCCTTTGACACCATGATCGCAGAGTGGCTCTGCGATCCCGCCTCCCGCAATCTGGGGCTGAAGAATCTCGCCTGGGTTCGCCTGGGCGTGGAGATGACCGAGATCGAGGAATTAATTGGCCGGGGCCGCAACCAGCGCTCGATGGCGGAGGTGCCAATCGCCGAGGTGGCACCCTATGCAGCCGCCGATGCTGCCGTCTGCCTTCGCCTGCGCCCCCTCCTGGAGGATGAGTTGCGCCAGAAAGAGCAATGGCACCTATTCGAGACCCTGGAGATGCCGCTCGTGCCGATCCTGGCCGAGATGGAGCGCGCCGGGATCGCCCTCGATACTACCTTCCTCGATGAACTCTCGGCAAAGATGGCCAAGCGGCTTGAGGAGATCGAGGCCCGCATTTTCGACATCGTCGGGCACAGCTTCAACGTGAACTCGACCCAGCAACTCTCTTCCGTGCTTTTCGATGAGCTGGGCTTAGAACCGCCCGACCGCACACGCAAGACCGCCTCGGGTCACTACTCGACGGCGGCCTCCGTGCTGGAGGAACTGCGGCATCAGCATGAGATTGTAGACCTGATCCTCGAACACCGGGAGATTGCCAAGCTCAAATCGACCTACGCGGATGCTTTCCCAGATCAGGTTAACCCCGAGACCGGGCGTGTCCATACCTCCTATAATCAAACCGGCTCGGTGACAGGAAGACTGGCATCCTCCGAACCCAACCTGCAGAACATCCCCATCCGCACCGAGCTCGGCCGCGAAATCCGGCGCGCCTTTACCGCCGAACCCGGGAACTTGCTGCTGAGCGTAGATTACTCACAGATCGAATTGCGCATCGTGGCGCACCTCGCGCAGGACGAGGCCATGATCCAGGCGTTCCTCGAAGACCAGGATATCCACGCCACAACAGCCGCGGCCATCTCAGGCGTGCCCCTCGATCAAGTGACACCCGCAATGCGGCGGAACGCAAAGGCGATCAATTTCGGCCTGATCTATGGCATGAGCCCCTATGGACTCACCCGGACCACAGACCTGACCTTGGCGGAGGCGGAGAACTTCGTGAAGGCCTATTTCGAGCGCTTTCCGGGCGTCAAGCGCTACCTGGAGCGCGCGCAGGCGGAAGTTGCCGAGGTCGGCTACGTCTCCACGCTTCTCGGCCGGCGGCGCTACTTCCCACAGCTTCTGCGGGGCGCGACCGTTCCAGAAGTTGCCCGCGCCCGGGCGCTGCGGGAGGCCATCAACGCGCCGATTCAGGGCTCCGCAGCCGATATCATCAAGCTGGCCATGCTCCAGCTCCCAGAAGCGCTCGAGAGCCAGGGCCTGAGCGCCAGGATGCTGCTCCAGGTGCATGATGAGCTGGTCTTCGAGTGCCCTCGGGACGAACTCGCGGCCACGGCTGAGATCGCCCAAGCGCGCATGCAGGAGGCCTATGAACTCTGCGTTCCGCTCAAGACGGATGCGAAGGCCGGCGCAAACTGGGCCGACATGCAGCCCATCTAAGTTATGCTATACTCGCCTCGCCACCCCATGAGCGACACATACGGCCTATGACCGACCGCGTGGAACTGTTCGAAGAATCGATGCGTCTCGGTCACTCCGCAGCCTGGGATTTGGAGTGGGATCGAGCCGCCGAGTACTATCGCAAGGCCTTGGCACTCAGGCCTGACCATCCTGGCGCGCTTACTGCCCTGGCCCTCGCCTTGCTTGAGTCCGATAAATATCCCGAGGCCCTCAGGGTCTATGAACACGCCGCCAAGCTTTCCCCTGAAGATCCCATTCCCGTCGAGAAGACGGCCGAGATCTTCGAGCGCATGGGGAACACGAAGCAAGCCATCGCCCGCCGGCGCGTGGCTGCCGATCTACACCTGAAGCATCGCGACGCCGAGAAGGCGATCGACAACTGGTCTCACATTGCACGGCTGCTCCCCGGTGACCTGAACACCCGCTCCCGCCTGGCCGTCACCCTCGAGAGGCTAGGGCGGCGCAAGGAAGCGCTTTACGAATATCTCTCCGTGGCCTCCATCCTGCAATCCGCTGGCAAGACCGACCGGGCGATCGAGGCCGCCCAGCGCGCCTTGCGGCTGATCCCGGGCGAGAAGGAGGCCGCCCGCTATTTGCGACTGCTGCAACAGGGCAAGCCCCTGCCACCCCCCTCCGAGCCACGCGGCTCCACCGCACCCTTGCGGATCGAGGCGGTCAAGGATTACTTGAAGGCTGAGGATCAGGAAGAGACCCCGGCCGAGGACAGCCAGCAGGCGGACCCGGAGGCCGCGGCACAGACGCAGGCCCTCACCATTCTCGCCGGTCTGGTATTCGAAGAACCCCCCGGCGAAGAGGGTGGGCTTGAGCCTGCCGATATGACCGAGCTTGCGGAAGGTCGCATCAGCCGAGAGCGCAAGGGTCTCGCCCAGCCACAGATGCTCCGCTATCTGGGCAACGCCATCGATCTGCAAACCCGCGGCAACACCCGCCAGGCGATCAAGGAATTCGAGCGCGCCATCCAGACTGGCCTCGACCACCCGGCCGCTCACTACAATCTAGGCATCCTGCTCAAGAACATGGATGAGCGCGAGGAGGCCGCCAAGCATCTGGTGAAAGCTCTGGGGCACCCGGAACTCGACCTGGGGGCCAATCTCGCGCTGGGACGCCTGGCACGCATGCGTGACGATTTGCCCGAGGCGGCACGCTACCTGCTTCAGGCCTTGCGAAAGGCCGATAGCCTTTCCGTGGATGAGAGCCAGTCCACCGAACTGAGCCAGCTTTACGACACCATCCTGGCCTCACTGAACGAGGGCGACGAGGAGACCCTCGACAAGATCGTCGAGAATACCCTCAGCTTCCTGAGCGGGCCCGAATGGCTGGAGCGCCTGCGCCAGGCACGCCGCTCGCTCCAGGGACAGGCCGAAGGCCAAACAATCGTCCCCATCGCCGAGATGCTGGCCGTGGGCGGGTCGGAAAAGGTGCTCGAGGCCGTTTCCCGCGTCGACGATTATGCCTCCAAGAAGCTCTACACCGTCGCGCTCGAGGAGGCGATGCTGGCGCTGGATTACGTCCCGACCTACCTCGGGTTGCACAAGCGCATGGCAGAGATCCTCATCCAGCAGGGCAACACCGCTGGCGGCATGACCAAACTGCGGACCATCGCCAAGACCCACCGCATCCGCGGCGAGCTGGCACAGGCCGCGAACATTTATGCCCGCATCATTCAACACTCGCCGATCGATATCGCCGCCCGCAGGCAATTGATTGAACTCCTTGCCCAGCAAGATCGCATCGAAGAGGCTCTCAAGCAATACATCGAGCTTGCGGAGCTCTTCCGCCAGATGGCTGAGATGGATCAATCACGGCAGGCGCTTGAAGAGGCGCTGAATCTCTGCCAACGCGGCGGCGTGGACAAAGCCTGGACGCTGCGCGTTTTGAACCTGCTGGGAGACATCAATCTCTCGCACCTCGATTGGCGGCAGGCGCTGCAAATCTTCGAACAGATCTGCGAATTGGATCCCAGGAACGAGAAGGCCCGCTCACAGATCATCGATCTGAATCTGCGCCTGGGACAGGAGAAGCAGGCCGCGGCCTCCCTCGACGTGCTTCTCGAGCAGATGGTCGAAGATGGACGCGCCGGGGAGGCCCTGATCATGCTGGAGGATCTGGCTCGGGATTACCCCGGGAAGCAAGTCCTGCATTCCCGCTTGGCGGAAGCCTATCGGGCCGCAGGTCGCACCGCAGATGCCATCGCCCAATACGACGCCCTGGGTGAAATCCAGCTCGATGCGGGCCAGATTGAAGATGCGGTGCGCACCATTCAGACCATCATCAGTCTCAACCCGCCCAATCTGGAGGGCTATCAGGAGTTGCTTCGCAACATCCAGGGACAGCAATAGGTGCTCCATTGACGACCAACTTCCTGGAGGAACTGAGCTTCTTCATCGAGCGCTTCGACTGGCTCAGCGCCATCGATGTCCTCCTTGTAACGCTGGTTGTCTTTTTCCTTCTGCGCCTGATTAGCGGCACCCAGGCGGTGGTCCTGCTGCGGGGTGTCATTGTCCTGGTCATTACCATCGCCCTGCTCTCCAGCCTGCTCAATCTGCCCGCCTTCTCGTGGTTGCTCGCCAACGCCCTGCCGGCGCTGCTAGTGGCTATCCCGGTTATCTTCGCCCCCGAGATCCGCCGGGGCCTGGAGCGGCTGGGCAGGACAGGCAGTATGTTCGCCTTCACCAGCGAGCCCGACCAGGTGGAGCATCTGATCGAAACCGTCTGCTCGACAGCCCAGCGGCTATCCGACCGCAGATATGGAGCCCTGATTGTCATCGAGCGTGAAGTCCCGCTGGATGAATACAAAGAAACCGGCGTAGCGCTCGACGCCAAACTGAGCCCGGAACTCCTGTTGCAGATATTCCACATTAACACCCCGCTGCACGATGGGGCGGTGATCATCCACGAAGGGCGGATCGCCGCTGCGGCCTGTGTCATGCCGCTCTCGGCCAGCGGAACGCTCACGCGCTCGCCCGAACGCCAAATGGGGCTGCGGCACCGTGCCGGGCTGGGCATCAGCGAAGTCAGCGACGCCGTCTCGGTCGTCGTTTCCGAGGAGACCGGCGGCATCGCGGTCACGCACAATGGACGCATCATCCGCCGCCTGGACCAGGCTCGCTTGCGTAATATCCTTATGGCGTTTTTCCGTCCCCGGCCCACAACCTGGATGCCCCCCTGGCTCGAGCGCCTGCTCGCCCCGCGGCGCCGGGATCGCGGCCAGGATTAGAGATTGTCGCCTATGATCAATTGGTTGCGTGAGAACTTCGGCACACTCACCCTTTCCTTCCTCCTGGCCATCGCCGCCTGGGTGGCGGCAATCAGCACCCGCGACCCCATTCAGGAGCAAGCCTACCCCGAGCCCCTGCCGATTCTATATCGCGGGCTTCAAGAGAATCTCCTGCTCACAGGGGATGTGCCCGAGCAGGCCGAAGCGGTTCTGCGCGCACCGCTTTCCGTATGGGAAGCCCTGGTGCCTTCCGACATCCAAGTGGTGGCGGACCTCGAAGGGTTGGGGGCCGGCCGTCACCGCATTGCGCTCAAAGTCCTGCTGCAGCGGAGGGCCGTTCAGGTGACCGCATTGGATCCGGCCACGATTGAGATCACCCTGGAACCTCTCGTGTCCAAGACGGTGGGATTGCGGATGGAGATCATCGGGGAGCCCGCCCCCGACTACGAGGCCGAAGAGCCTGCCCTGGACCTCCAGGAAGTGACAGTAAGCGGACCGAAGAGTCTGGTCGATCGCGTCGATGCAGCCGAGATCCATCTCGATCTGACCAACCGCCAGCGGCCGATCGATCAGGAGCTGCAGATCATCCCCGTGGATTTCGAGGGTCAGCCGGTGGAGGGTCTCACACTGAGCGCCGAATCGGTCCGCGTGAGCCTGCAAATCACCAAGCGAGAAAACATCCGGCGCCTGGTCGTGGTGCCCATCATCGAGGGCCGTGAGGAGTTGGAAGCGGAGGGCTGGTACCGCCTGGTCCGAATTGTCCACGATCCCCCCGAGGTAGCTGTCTTCTCCGAGGATCCTGAGGCGTTGGAGGCGCTGCCGGGCTATGTGCAGACCTTGCCGATCGACGTGTCGAACGTCACAGAATCTATAGAGCGCTGGGTGCCCTTGGATCTTCCGCAGGGCTTTTCGCTCATCGGCGTGCAAAGTATCAAAGTAACGGTCGAGATCGAGCCCATCATGACCACCACTGCGATCAGCAGGCCGGTCGAGGTCGAGGGGTTGGGCTATGGTCTCTATGCTTATCCCTCCCCCGAGCAGGTAGGGTTGATCCTCTCTGGCCCTGCCGCGGTGTTGGACACCCTCACGCCTGAGCAAGTGCATGTGGTCGTGGATGTATCCACCTTGCCGGTCGGAACCCACGTGCTCGAACCGCAGATCCTGGATGTTCCTGAGGGCGTGACGTATGATGCGCCAACGCCGGCGACCATCGAGGTTGTCTTGACCTTTGTGGAGCGTCCGACGAGCACGCCCACTCCCTCCCCTTGAGTACACATGACACGCCCGCTGATCGCCATCATCGGCCGCCCAAATGTCGGCAAATCGACCCTCTTCAACCGCCTGGCGGGGGAGCGCCTGGCAGTTGTCGACGAGGTGCCCGGCACCACGCGCGACCGCCTCGTGGCCGAGGCTGAGTGGCGCGGGGTTTCCTTCGACATCGTCGACACTGGGGGCATTGACCCCAGTGCCTTAAGCCGGGGCGAGCCGCTCTCCGTCGGATCCGCCGAGTACATCGCCCACATTCGCAGCCAGGCCGAGATCGCCGTCCGCGATGCCGACGCGATCATCTTCATGGTGGATGTCGAGAGCGGAATCACGCCCGCCGACCAGGAGGTGGCCGGGCTCTTGCGCAGGCTGCAGCGTCACGTCGAGGGTGAACGCTGGCCGCCCGTCGTGCTGGCGGTGAACCGCTGTGACAATCCCCAGCGGCGGGACGAGGCGCAGGTCTTCCACGAATTAGGCATGGGTGATCCCATTCCCATCTCGGCCTTGCACGGCAGGGGCACGGGGGATCTGCTCGACGCACTCGTCCAGCGCCTTCCGCATCCGCCGGAGGAGATTCCCTCAGCCGAAATCCAGGAGGAAGAGACGGGGCTGCAGGTCGCCATTGTTGGCAGGCCCAACGTGGGCAAATCCAGCCTGCTCAATCGCCTGCTGGGCGAGGAGCGAGTGATCGTCTCCCCCATCCCGGGCACCACCCGCGACGCCGTGGACACCTATCTGGAGTATGAGGGCACACCGGTCACCCTCATTGACACGGCTGGCATCCGACGCCGCGGCCGCATCGAGCCGGGCGTGGAGAAATATTCCGTGTTACGGGCTCTGAAGGCGATGGAGCGCGCCGAAGTCGTGTTGCTCCTAATCGATGCCACCGAAGGCGTCACCAATCAGGATGCGCATATCGCCGGAATGATCCTTGAGAAGTTCAAGAGTGTGATCACGCTGGTGAATAAATGGGATTTGATCCCCAAGGATGCCTATACCCTGGACGAATATGGCCTGCACGTGCGGGAAGCGCTCAAGTTTCTCGATTACGTGCCCCTGCTCTTCATCTCGGCCAAAACCGGTCTGCGGGTGGGAAAAATCCTTCCTCTGGCCCTGCAGATTCAGGAAGAGCGCCTGCGACGGATTCCCACGGGTGAACTGAACCGCTTGCTGCGCAAGGCCCTCAACATTCACCCGCCACCCACTCGCAAGGGAAAGCGCCTGCGGGTCTACTACGCCAGCCAGGTACGCACCGCGCCTCCTACCTTCCTCTTCCATGTCAACGATCCGGAGCTGGTGCATTTCACCTATAAACGCTTCCTGGAAAACCAGATTCGGTCGGAATATGGCTTCCTCGGAACACCCATCCGGCTCTCCTTCCGCAAGCGGGGAAAGGCTGCTGGCTGAGTCGTGCAGGCCGCAACCAGGGTATGCCTGCATGTTATAATGCTGCATCATGTCCGATATCCCCTTGAAGGATCCTGCGCCCCCTGAGTGGGGCGCGCCTGCGTCTCCCTCGATAGGGCGGCGGATCCGCTATTTCTTCGCCGAGGTCCTTCAAACCCTGGCCATTGCGGCGCTTCTCTTTATGGCCGTCAATCTGGTGACCGCCCGCATTCGTGTGGAGGGCATCAGCATGGAGCCGAGCCTGCACGATGGTCAATTTGTGGTGGTTAACAGGCTGGCCTACCGCTGGAAGCAGCCCGAGCGAGGCGATATCGTGGTCTTCCGATTCCCGCTCAACCCTGACCGCCGCTTCATTAAACGCGTGATCGGGCTGCCAGGGGAGCTCGTCGCCGTCCAAGGGGGGCAGGTGCTCATCAATGGACTCCCGCTGCAAGAGCCCTATCTCTCCTCAGCCCCTCGTTATGCCGGGCAATGGCAACTCGGACCTGAGGAAGTTTTCGTCCTAGGAGATAACCGCAATAACTCCTCTGATTCACAGAATTGGGGGGCGCTTCCGCTCGACTCGATCATTGGCAAGGCCATCTTCGTCTACTGGCCACCCTCTGAGGTAGGCCTGATCCCGCACTACGATCTGGTCCTGGCGGCCGAGCAATAGACCTCGCCGGACTCTGGCCCAGAGCGGCGGCCATCCACCCTTGGACCTCTTGTCGCCGGGCCTAGTTTTGAGCTACCATTGGCTAGAAGGTCGATCGCGAAGCCCTGCGATGCGGCCCCGCCGCTCCTGAGAAGAGGCTGATGCAAAGCGAGCCCACCTATCCGTGCCCAGAATGCCAGTTTGGCACCCTGCGCGGCCGCCAGGCCTTCTATTTCACCCAGTTGCGCGGTCAGCCTGTGTGTATCCCTGACTTTCCCGCCTGGATATGTGATTTCTGCGGCTACCGCGAGTACGATCCGCAGGCACTCGCCAACCTTCACGCGATGCTTTGGTCCTCACGACCTATCGGCAGATCACAGCGCGCGCTGCGCACCGATGCCGATGGAGAGACCGCTTCCGCAAAACCCGATCCGCCCCGGCGGCCCTGATCCGCCGGTTAACCTAGGCCACCACCATCATGATGGACGAGCGCCCCGATCCCAAATCCCCTCGGGTCATCGTGGTTGCAGATGTCGACTCGAACGCCCAGGCGATCGTCGAGCGCATCCTGAAGCCCTCCGGCTTCCATGCCTGGGTGCGCGGGGAGCAAGCCCCTGAGCCCGATGTGCTTGTTGTCGACATCACCCAATTGCGGGGCAACCCCCTGGCCAGTTTGCGGAATTACCGTTCGACAGGCTCGGAAGCCCCCGCTATCCTGCTCGCCGCCCATTTCCCGCTTTCACGCCTGCGTGAACTCTTCCAGCTAGGAGTCGGCGATTTCCTACTCAAGCCATATCGGCCTTCTGAACTGTGCCAGGCGATCGCCGATCTGGCGGAAGCCCGCTCATCCCGTTCGGAGCGCGATGAACTTGCCGGCCGCTTCGAGCACCTGCGCGCGCAGTTGCGCCGCAGAACGGACGAGATTCGGATGCTCAGCCAGATTGGCCGGGTGGTGGCCAGCTTGGATGACCTGAGCGCGATCTTGCGCAGCGTGTGTGAGGCTGCCGCCTTTATGACCGACGCGGAGGAGTCGGCCATATATCTCGCCGATCCCCACAGCCGGGAATTGGTCTTGCGCGCCAGCAAGCAGGCCGGCGAGCGACACGCCACCTTGCAACGCCTGCGGGTGAACGATACCCTCGTGGGGGAGGTGTACCATACAGGCCAGCCCGTGCTGCGCCAGCCCTCCCCGCAAACCGGCCCAGTCAAGGTTCAAACCGGTTTCCTGGTCCAATCGACTGTCAATGTCCCACTTAGAGTGGGAAAGAAAGTTGTGGGCGTGTTGGGCGTGTACAACCGGCTCGCCCCGCGAACCTTCAATGAGCACCACACGACGCTGCTCATGGCTCTCTCGGATTGGGCTGGGGTGGCTCTGGAAAAGGCGGCCCTTAAGCGGGCACCCGAGCCCCCCCCGAGCCGGCCGGCACCCGAACCTGAACAGCCCATTTCCGCCGCTTCGCCCGATCTGGCGATGGGTGTGCAGGAAGTGGTGGATCAATTGCGCAGGCTGTTACGGGGCCCCGAAGCCGGCGAGGATGATCGGCAGTCTGCTCTGGAGGACATCCTGCACCGCCTGGAATCCCTCCAGGAAGCGCCCGTCATCCGCCTCGATCCTCAGCAGACACGCGAATTGGTGGATCTGCATGGCCTGATCAAGAAGGTCGTGGAGAAAATGCAGCCAGAAGCCCGCAAGCGCGGTCTCGAGCTGATCGCCGAGCGCGGGAATCCCATCCCTCTGTTCAAGGGCGAGCGCGAGCGCGTGCGCCAGGTCTTGGAAGCACTCATCGCGGCCGCCATTCGGCGGACCAAGCGCGGGCGTGTCGTGCTCGAGGCACACACCTTCGAGATCGAAAAATCGCGCAGCCGGGAATTTCCCCTCACCGTGCAGGTAGATATGCCTGACGGCAACTGGGCAGCCGTGCGGGTGTCCGACTCCAGCGCGGGTCTTTCGCCCGATACCATCCGCGCTATCACCGCGCCCGAGACCAATCCCTTGGAAGGGAAAATGGGGCCTGGACTTTCAATGGGAGAGATTCGTCTGATCGTGGAGAGTATGGGTGGTGTGATGTGGTACGAGCACACCCCTGCGAGCACCTCGATTACATTCGCACTCCCCACCCACTGAGGAGCGCCGCATGATGGCCGCTAGACCGATTTCTGTCGAGGCATACACCGCCAGCCACCGCGTTTTGGGGCGCATAACACCCACCGCCAGCGGGCTATTCAGCTACCTCAATATCCCCACCACATCGTATCTGGAGATTGAGGGCGCCCATCTCATGCGCCTGCACCAACCCGGCAAGCTGGTTGCCCGCTATCCCCACATCTGGCTGGTAAAAAGCGAGTTGGTTTGCGTGCTCTTGAGCAGCCGGGGCGAGATCGGGCCTACCGGCTTCGCACGGCGCGGCTACACCACTTCTGTGCCGCATTGGGTGCGGGTAGTGATGGGCGGCTACGAGTTGAAGGGCGTGGTTGAGACTCCCGGCAAGTTCGATTTCGGCTCGCTCATGTTCGATAGCGATCGCTATTTCGTGCCGATGTACAACGCCGAACTCACCGCCATCCTCTTCCCGAATGTGCGCGCTGAGAGCCCCGCGATCCTCTTTAACCGCCGCATGGTGGACGGAATCGCCCTGCTGCCAAAAGATGATATCCCCAATCCAGGCGGCAATCCACCGGGCGCTTCTTCTTAGTTAGGCCGCACGAGAGCCGATGCGCGCGGCCGGGTTCTGCCCGACCGCGACTGGTCAGACGAAGGGGGCAAAGGGGGCTCCATGCCGCTCGTCTGGTTCGCCCTGGCCTGGCTGGCTGGCATCGTAGCCGGCTCCAACCTGCCGTTGCGGGGATGGCAGTGGGGGCTCCTGGGCGGCGCCTCTGTTCTCCTCGCAGCCCTTTTCCGGCGCGTGCGACGAGACCGCTGGTCATTCGCACTCTGCGCCGCCCTGTCCTTGGGCGCATGCCGGTTCCACCTGTCCGAACCCCGCATTCATCCTGGGCACATCGCCTTCTACAATGACTTGCGCCAGCAACTGACCATCACAGGCGTGGTGGTCGAGGATCCCAAGGTTTTCGACGGCTATGTCAAGCTCACGCTTGCCGTCGAGCGGGTCCGCTCCACCCCCCTGGCATTGGCGCGCCCCGTCGAAGGCCGCGCCCTCGTCCGAGCGAGCCTGGTCCATCATTGGGCGTATGGAGACTGGGTGCGGGCCGAGGGTTACCTGGAAACACCTGAGCATGGTGAAGATTTCTCTTATCGCGACTATCTGGCGCGCAGACGCATTTTCAGCATGATGCCGGTCGCGCATGTTCGCCTTCCAGGTCAGGGAAACGGCAACCCCTTGCTCAGAACCATTTATGGCATGCGTCAGCGGCTGCTTGGCACCCTCTATAACCTATTTCCGGATCCTGAGGCCTCCTTGCTGGCAGGTATCCTGCTAGGCATCGAAACCGGGATCACGCCTGAGGTGCGGGATGACTTCGACCGCACAGGCACAACTCATATTATCGCCATCTCCGGCTTCAACCTGACGCTCATCGCAGGCCTCTTCATCCATCTCTTCCGACGCTGGCTGGGCAACCTTCGCGGCCTCCTGCCCGCAGCTTTCGGGGTCGTGCTCTACGCCTTATTGGTGGGTGCCGATGCGGCCGTCATGCGGGCCGCCATCATGACCCTCCTGGTGCTCTCGGCCCGGTTTCTGGGGCGCCAGTCGCACGGGTCGAACTCCCTCGCCGCCGCTGCCCTGATCATGACCGCCCTCAACCCACGCATGCTCTGGGATCTTGGCTTCCAACTCTCGTTCGCGGCCACCCTCGGCCTTGTCCTGTACGCCGAACCTTTGCGGAAAGGCTCCATTGCTGCCTTATCGCATTTCGTAGATCAGGTGACGGCCGAGCGCCTTTCGAACCCCCTCTCCGAATTCTTGCTATTTACCGTCGCGGCACAAATTACAACGCTGCCAATCCTGGCGGCCGCCACCGGCAGGCTCTCGCTGATCTCCTTGGTGGCCAACCCCATCATCCTGCCGCTCCAGCCTGGACTGATGATCCTCGGGGGCCTAGCCACGCTGAGCGGAGGACTCTGGCTACCGTTGGGAAGGCCCGCTGCCTTTGCTGGCCTGGCCGTTCCCTGCTCTTACCCTCCGCGCCGTGCGCATCCTGGCGCAGGTTCCGGGCAGCACTCTGCCGCTGGGCGCTAGCCGTTTCACTTCGATCACTCTTTACTACGCCATCCTCTTTGGAGCCACAGCCTGGGCCTTCATGCCCGAAGAGCAACGGCCCAGACTCGGCGCCATGCCGATACCATTGCCCTCGCCCGCCCGGTGGGCTCTCCCAACGCTTGCGGTCGCGGCGGGGCTGGTCTGGCGCGCATGGTCCGGGACGCCGGATGGCCGCCTCCACCTCACAATCCTGGACGTCGGCGGCGGGGATGCGGTCTTGATCCAGACACCGCAGGGAGAGGCTGTGCTCATCAACGGCGGGCCCAGCCGCCGGGCACTCTCTGAGGCGCTCGGCTCCCGCCTGCCGCTAGAGCGCCGTCGCCTTGCATGGGTGGTCCTGGCGAGCGCCGATAAAAGGCAAATCGCCGGTCTGGAGGCCGTGCAGGGGAGAATGGACGTTGATCATGTACTCGTCGCCGCACCGCTTGCATCGCAAACCAGCGAGCGCATGATCCAGGGGTGGAGAGAGCAGGGCACGCCCATAGATCAGGGGCGGATCGGCCAGCGACTGGACCTTGCGGAAGGGCAATGGCTCGAAGTGATGGCGATTGGCGATCAAGGTGCCACCTTCCTCCTTCAAGCCGGCCGGGCCCGGCTCCTGCTGCCCGTTGGGGCAGATCCAGATACCTTGCCGCTGCTCAGAAGGCACGCGGAGATGCGCGGCTTGACCGCCTTATTGCTCCCTGCCTGTGGCCATCCAGCCCTCAATCCGCCAGGATGGATTGACTGGTCCAATCCTTGGCTGCTGTTGTTCTCTTGCTCGGGAGGCGCTGGCGAAGCGGGCTTGTCCACCGAAGTGGAGGCCGCGCTCCAGGGGCGCACCACCCTACGAACGGACCTTCATGGCGATATCGAGATCATCACCGACGGCCTGCGCCTCTGGGTGCAAACCTCGCGAGGGAACGCGGGCAAGTAGCCTTTACTATCCGCGTATAATCAGCATCACCTGCCCGGAGAAAGGTTTTGCCATGCTATCTGTGGAACTTCCACCCCGTCATGAAATCCCCGAGGAGCGCACCTGGGATCAAGCCGCCGTATTTGAGAGCTGCGAAGCATGGGAGGCTGAATATGAGGAAGTGGCTTCCCTAATCGACGGCTTCCCAAAGCGCTACGCCGACTATTCGCACGGCCCTTCCCGTCTTCTTGAAACGCTGGAGGCGGCCTTCAGATTGCAGAACCGGGCCGAGCGGATCGTGCTCTGGGCCGGGATGGCCGCCAGCGTCGATGCCGCCGACCCTGAGGCCGCGCAGCGAAACTCCCAGGCACGGGGTTTGCTCAGCCGTGTCCGCAGCGCAGTGGCCTTCCTCGAGCCCGCATTGCTCGCACTGGGAAGGGACACGTTGAGCCAATGGATGTCCGAAGAGCCCGGCCTGGCCGTTTACGAGCATTACTTCGATAACCTCTTCCGTCGCCAGCAGCACGTCCGCTCAGCGGAGGTCGAGAGTTTGCTGAGGCAGGTCCAGGACCCATTTTCGGGCCTGCGTTCGACGATCCGGATGCTCACCGACGCGGATTTCCAGTTTGCCCCCGCGGAGGATGCAAACGGAGAGCAAGCCCCACTCTCCCATGGCACCTATATGCGCTTGATGCAATCGCCCGATCGGCAGCTCCGAAGAAATGCCTGGGAGAGCTATCACGACCTCTTTTTCCGATTCCGGAACACGCTGGCAAGCGGCCTGGAGACTTCCATTAAGCAGAGCGTCTTCCTGGCCCGCGCACGCCACCACACCTCCACGCTTGAGGCTGCCCTCTCCGAGGACAATATCCCAACCGCGGTCTTCCACAACTTGATCGAGGTCTTCAAGGCAAACCTCCCGACCTGGCATCGCTATTTCGAGACCCGCAAACGCATCTTGGGCGTCGCTTCGCTGCAGCCCTACGATATGTGGGCGCCCCTTACCGAGGAGCGGCCGCAGGTATCTTACGAAGAGGCCGTCGAATGGATCTGCGAAGGGTTATCTCCGATGGGCTCCGACTACGTGGAGGCTGTGCGGCGCGGCTGCCTGGATGAGCGTTGGGTGGATGTATATCCCAATCAGGGGAAACGGCAGGGTGCCTTCTCAACCGGCGTGCCCGGGACCCGCCCGTACATCATGATGCACTTCGGCGACACACTCCTCTCTCTCAGCACCCTGGCCCATGAGCTGGGACACTCGATGCATTCCTATCTCTCATGGAAGGAGCAACCGCTGGTCTATAGCGATCACAGCCTATTCATCGCCGAGGTGGCCTCTAATTTTCACCAGGCAATGGTTCGGGCGCACCTACTGAACCGCAGCGATGAGCCGGTTCTTCGCATCGCCGTGCTCGAGGAGGCCATGTCGAACTTCTATCGTTACTTCTTCCAGATGCCAACCTTGGCCCTTTTCGAATATGAAATCCACCAGCGTGTAGAAGCCGGGGAAGGCCTCAACGCCGATTTGATGATCGAGCTTATGCACGGGATCCTCAAAGAGAGCTATGGGCCAGGGGTCCAGCTAGATAGTCAGCTGGCTGGTATGACCTGGGCAACATTTGGGCATCTCTATGTGGACTTCTATGTCTTCCAGTACGCAACCGGCATTTCCGGGGCCCACGCCCTCGCCCGCCGGGTCCTCGAGGGCGAACCCCAGGCGCCCGAGAACTATCTCAGCTTCCTGAAACTCGGAAGCTCTCGCTACCCATTGGAGGCCTTGCGCGTGGCAGGTGTGGATTTGGAACAGCCCGGTCCGGTGGAAGCGACCTTTGCCACCATGGCTGGCTATGTGGAGATGCTTGAGCAACTAGCCCGGGAGGTCCAGTCCAATAGGACTGAGAAGGCCAACAGGGGCTAGCGCTCGAGGAGCACGCTTACGTAGAGAATGCCGTTATCGATATCCTGCGCGTGGGATACAGGCCGCCAGCCTTCCTGGGCGAGGGCCACCATGCGCTCGTTCACCTGGGCCTCGAGATCGCGGAACGCCGCACGAACCTCCGGCACCTGATCGCTCATGGTTTCAAGCAGGCCGGGCGTTCTCAGCCGCCGCGCCAGCACAAGCCACTGAAAGCGTCTTGCATCCTCCGCCATATCCCTCGTCCTCCAAGCTGGCCCCTTGCAGGGTGAGCCGACCGGGCATCCCTCCCGCCCGAATCGGCTCACCCAGGCAGCGAGGCAGTCTTCAGGCTGCAAGGATCATGCCGCTTGCTTAACTTCCTGGGAGAGATACAATCCGGCTGCGAGGCGTGCCTTGACCCGCTTTCCAGGCCTCTCGCTCAAACCTAGTCCACCGCACACAATCACGGCCTCCTTCCCAGCCCGTTCCCCTAGTGGAGGATCGCGTCCATGGCTCCGGACCCCTATGAACAGCTGGCTTCCCGGCTCAATGCACTTCCTGATGGCTTCCCTCGCACAGCTGAAGGCCATGAATTGCGTCTGCTGCGCTATCTATTTCTCGAGCCAGAAGCTGAACTCGCCGCCCATCTCCGCCTCACGCTTGAAACCCCGGAGCAGATCGCAGAGCGCCTGGAGCGCGACCCTAAGGCTCTGCGTCAGATGCTGAAGCAAATGGCCAGGGAAGGCCTGATTGCCGCCGGCAAGACCGATCAGGGCGTGGGATATGGGCTGATGCCGTTCGTGGTGGGCATCTATGAGATGCAATCGGGACGCATCGACCGCGAGCTCGCCGAGCTTTTCGAGGCCTACTACCAGGCCGCCTTCCATGAGGCCATCGCCATGCAGCCCCCGGTCCACCGTGTGGTCCCGGTGGGCGAGAGCATCGCCATGAACAGCGAGATCCGGCCCTACGACAGTGTGCGGCAGATCCTCGATGAGGCACGCGCCTGGGGCGTGACCGATTGCATCTGCCGCAAACAGAAGGCCCTCATCGGCGAGGGTTGTGACCATCCGATGGATGTATGCATGGTCTTCAGCGCCACCCCAGGTGCCTTTGATCGCAGCTCCACCATCCGCAGCCTTACCCACGAAGAGGCCATCGCCACCCTTCAGCGCGCCGCCGAGGCCGGGTTGGTTCATTCGGTGAGCAACAGTCAGACAGGGCACTGGTATCTCTGCAACTGCTGTACATGCTCCTGCGGGATCCTTCGTGGCCTGGCCGAGATGGGCGTCTCGAATGTGGTGGCTCGTTCCTCTTACGTGAATCAGGTGAATGAAGATCTCTGTGTTGGCTGCGAGCTATGCGTGGAGTATTGCCCCTTTGGCGCCCTAAGCTGCGAGGGCCTCGCCTCCGTGGACGCAGCCCGCTGCACCGGCTGCGGCGTCTGCGCCGTCCACTGCCCGGAGGGCGCGCTGGCGCTCGTCCCTCGCCCCGAAGCCGAAATCGCGCCGCCACCGCCCGACATGATGGCTTGGAGGCAGGCGCGCGCCAAGAACCATGGCCTCTCCCTTGAGAATATACTCTGATCGATGAAGCCGCCCAAGTCCCCCGGCCGAATGCTTGCCCTCCCCGATCGCAAGAAGCCCTATGTCATGGCCCACCGGGGCAACCGGGTTGCCTTTCCCGAGAACACGCTCTCAGCCTTTCGCCAGGCCATTTTGGACGGCGCTGACATCCTCGAGACGGACCTGCACCTATCCCGGGATGGAGTCTTCATCTGCATTCATGACCCAACCGTGGATCGGACCACGAACGGCCAGGGCGCCGTGGCCGAAATGACCCTCTCAGAGCTCAAACGCCTGGACGCCGCGGCGGGACGTCCGGATTGTGGACCCGAACCCATTCCTACCCTTGACGAATTGGCAGCCTTGATCCCGCCCGACTGCGCCTTGGCGCTCGAACTGAAGAGCGACCACTTCCTTGAATCGGAGGTCAATCACCGCCTGCGGGACCTGCTCGACCATCACGATCTGATCGATCGCACTGTCGTCCTCTCCTTCAGCCGCGCACGGCTGGCGGCGGTCCGCAAAGCAGCTCCCGAACTGCCGACCGGATGGATCACCGCCTCCCACCCCTGGCCGGTGCGAGGTTTTGAGATGGTCGGGCCCTTCTGGCCCCTGCTGCTTGCCAACCCACTCTACGTGCTCTGGGCTCACGCGCTCGGGCAGCTGCTCTGCCCGCTCGACCCCACCCCCGAACCGCGCCTCTGGTATTATCGTTTCCTGGGATGCGACGCGGTGCTGAGCGATGATCCCGGGCTCACCTGCCAGGCGCTGGGCCGGGTGTCCTGCGCCTAGCACACAGGGTTCCTCGACCTGCAACAACTCAGGAGTGCCGATGACGGTTGATAGCTTCAAGTTCCTGCCCCGCATAATCGCCACTTACTATCGAATGGCCGAGGTCGAGCGGCGACTCCCCATCCCCTGGACACCGCTTCCCCGTCCGCTGTCCGAGTGCACCGTCGGACTGGTCACCTCCGGAGGCCTTTACCTGCGTGATTCTCAGCCCCCGTTTGACCTCGAGCGCGAGAAACAGCAGCCCACTTGGGGAGACCCGACATACCGGCCTATCCCGACCAATGTCCACCCGGCTGATTTGGGGGTGGGCCACCTGCATTACAACGCACGTGACGCCGAGGCTGATTTCAACATCCTGTTGCCCATCGAACCTCTGAAGAGATTGGCCGAGAACGGTTTCATCGGGGCTGTGGCCCCGGAACATTTCTCCTTCATGGGCTTTCAGGGCTTCCCCCCAGATACCACGGCCTGGGAGAAGACCTATGGCCCGGAGGTAGCCGACCGTTTCGTGCATGCTGGGGTGGATTGCGTGATTCTCACTCCGGCTTGACCAGACTGCGCCATCAACGTGCCCGTGTTGGCACGCACGCTCGAAGCCGCCGGACTGGCCACCGTGGTCATCTCCATGATGCCCTACTGGGCCGAACGCATAGGCACTCCCCGCACCCTGGGCGTAGAATTTCCCTTCGGCCATCCGCTCGGCCAGCCGAGGGATGCCGAGATGCATCTGCGAGTCCTCAGGCAGGCGCTCGGATTGCTTGAGCAGGCTGAAGAGCCAGGGACTATCGTGCACAGCCCGGAAACCTGGCCGGAGCCTGTGGAGGAGGCTACCCGCGACTGGCAACCCCCGCAGCCCTCCCCTATCATTGCTGCGCTGCGACCGCGCTTCCGGGAGATCCTGCGCAAGAGTCGTAGAGGATCTCCGCCCCCATCATGATTGTTCAAAGGACTAGCAACATGCATCGAACCCATCATACCCTTCCCGTTGCCCTCGCGCTCGTCGTCTTGGTGTCGTGCGGCCCAGCAACTGGCCCCAGCACGCCCGCTCCTGGACTTGCCCCCTCCTCCCCGATTATCAGCGAGGTGATGGCGGGTACGCCCGGGAACAACAATTTCGAATTCATCGAGCTTCATAACCCATCCGATCAACCGATCGATTTGCAGGGATGGTCGCTCTGGTACCGGCTGGCCACGAGTGAAGAGGACCTGCCCGTCTATGAATGGACCCGTCCGGCGTTGATCCCTCCCCGGGGCTTCTACCTGCTTGTCCGATCTGGGGAAGAGATTGGGCGAACACCCGACGCACGCTTCGAGCAGAGCCTGAACACATCAGGGGGTGGTTTGCTGCTGCGCAACCCGCAGAAACAAACCCAGGACCGCCTCACATGGGGCAAAGCGCCTGAGGCCTACCGGCAGGGTGAACCTGCGCCAGCCTCGATGGCTGGCTACTCTCTTCAGCGCCGCCAGGAACGCAGCCAGAGGGTGGCTGCGACGAGGGCGCCGACGGCCAGAAGGAAGAGTGCCACATAAACCAGGTTGTCCACGGCGCGCACATAGTTTTCCAGCCCGATGTAGCCACCGCGCTTAAGACGCCACTTATGCAGACTTACGAAGAGAGCGAATCCAACAGGGAAAATCCCGAAGATGAAGATCAGCAGCGTCGCCGGGAGTATCATCAAGTAGGCGGTGAGGTATTCTCCCGGAGGCGGCGGCCGCGCCGACTCCGCAGGGCGCGAAACCCGCGTTCGGCGAGTGACCCTAAAGGCTTTCTTCCCCCCTTAGGGGCTGCAAGGATCATCCTCCATCTCAGGGCCACCGGGGATGTCGGGTAAAATTATAGGCCAGCCCCTCGCGAGGCACCAATGAACACTTGTCATCCAGAAGAAGGATAAAAGACCCATGGCCGATCTCACCGCCGAATGCCTGCAGCGCATTCAGGCCCAGCCCCCGGATTCCTTGGATCTGGGAGCAGACAGCATTCGCCCTGCATATCATGGGCTCTCGCTGCTCAACGTTCCCGCCAGCCTATGCCGCTGGCTGGGCGCCGAACCTCTTGCGCACAGCCCCCTCGATTTGCCCGTCCTAGACGATCTCGTGGAAGGCGCCAGGCAGGTCCTCGTCGTCCTCGTCGATGCGGTGGGCCTGCGCCGATTTCAGCGCTGGATCGATGGCCGCGCAGCTAGCTTGAACCCCCTGCTCAGCCATGGCCATCTGGCGGCCCTGACCTCCGTGGTCCCTTCCACAACCAGCGCCGCGCTCACCAGCCTTTGGACCGGACGGAGCCCTGCGGAGCACGGTGTGCTCGGCTATGAGATCTTCCTCAAGGAATGGGGGATCATCACCAACATGATCACCCATGCGCCGGCGGCCTTCGACGGCCGCGCCGGCCTGCTCTACACGGCCGGATTCGACCCAGAGCGGTTTCTGCCGGTCCCGACCCTGGGGCCGCGGTTTCGGGCCGCCGGGATCGAGACGCATGGCTTTCTCCACTACAGCATCAGCGGCTCGGGGCTTTCCCGCATGCATTACGCCGACGTGAACCTTCACACATTCGCCGGAGTCCCCGATTTGTGGGTGGGTGTGCGCCATCTTCTGGCCACCCCTATCGCCAGGCCGCGCCTAGTCTGGGTCTATTACGGTGGCGTGGATGGGCTCTCGCACCGGCACGGCCCTGATTCGGAGCAGGCCGAAGTGGCCTTCGCAGCCTTTGCCCAGGCCATGGTGAACGAGTGCCTGGATCAGCTGCCCGCCATGGTCGCCAGGGAAACGGTGTTACTCCTGCTCTCGGATCATGGTCAAGTGGCCACCCCCATGAATGCCCACATGGAGCTTCGCAATCATCCGGATTTCCTGAGACTCCTCCACATGCACCCCACCGGCGAGAACCGCCTGGCCTATCTCTATCCCAAACCCCAGCGCGCCGGTGACATTCGCGCCTATCTCAACCAGGCTTGGCCGGAAGCCTTCACCCCCTTGCAGGCTCCAAGCGCCCTGGAACAGGGCCTCTTCGGCCCTGGCGAACCGGCAGCCGTTGCCGCAGACCGCCTCGGGGAGATGATCTTAATCAGCCACGGAGAAGCCTATTTGTGGTGGGCACAGAAAGAAAACCCGCTGCTTGGCCGCCACGGTGGGCTCTCTCCAGACGAGATGTTGGTTCCCTTGCTGGCCTCGCGCCTCGGTTAAGGCTCCGCTGCAACTCACCCGGGCAAAAGGCGACACCGCCCCTGTGTGCCAGGGGCGGTGTCGTCGATCGCTCATCGGATCGTGTTACGGCGTCGAAGGCGCTGGGGTGGGCGTCCCCTGCAGCGAAGGCAGAGGCAACAGGAAAGGATTATCGCTGGGCACGAGCATGACCTGGATGCCCGGCGAGAGCTTCTGGATATACTCGAAGGTGATCAAATCCGGGTTGTCTTGAAGCGCCCTGGCGATCATCTGCAAAGCCTGGGCCTCCGCCTCGGCTTCGATCAACCGGGCTTCAGCGCGCCCCTGAGCCTCGATCACGGCCGCATCCGCCTGCCCCTTGGCCACCTGGCGGGCTTGCTCGGCCTCCTGCTCCCGCTGCTGTACGACAAAGGCAGCCTCCTGAGCGCGCTGCTCGGCGATCTGCTTCTGCTCCACCGAGGCCGCGTACTCTTCCGAGAAAGAGATGTTGCGCAGCACGAAGTCATGCATGATCAGCGCGCCCTCATCGAAGGCCTCCGTGAGCTCACGGGTAATGTAATCCGTCAGATCAAAACGTCTCGAACTGACGACCTCATCGATGCTGAACTGGGATACCCCATCGCGGATGATGCCACGCGAGACCGGGCGCACGAGGTTATCGATATAGCTATTGGCCCATTTGATGTGCGCATCCACGACCAGGTCAGGGTTGATCGAGAAAATCACCGATGCGTCGACCTTCACAATCTGCCCGTCCGCCGTCCGGGCTTCCACGGAATCGTCCCCGCGGATGGCACCCTCCTCCGGCGCAATCGACATGGTGTAGGTCTGGCGGGTGATGGGATAGGTGATCACATTCTCCAGGAACGGCACCACCCAATTCAACCCGGGCTGAAGCGGTTCCGGCCGCACGCCCTCGGTGAGCGCCGAGATGACCACCCCTCGCTCGGTGGGCTGGATAAAGACCAGCCCCGCGCTGGCCGTTGTCAGGACCAGTGCAAGAACGACCAGTCCCAGAATGATACCCATCGAGGCCCTCAAGGGGCGCCCTCGGGCCGCCCGCACGATCGCCAGGACCACAACCGCCAGCGCTGCAACCCAGGCGAGCGTCGACAGGGCCGATAGCCCCACTGCTACGTTCATGAACTCCTCCTTAAGATTTGGCTCATGCCTGCGCCCGAAGCCATTTGCTTCAGACGGATGCATTCTATCACGCAGGCCTTTCCGGCGACCGACGCCGACCTGACATCAGGCCCCCATATGGCGGTGCCGCCGTCGGTAGCTCTGATGTGCCTCGAGGTTGCCGTAAGCAATGTGCCTTCGAGCGACTCTTGGGAAAGGGAATAGGGAGACAGGCGCCTTGGGGAGGTTATCGAGCCTCAGGTTCACGCTCCAGAAGGATCGTCACAGGTCCATCGTTCTCGATCTCGACCAGCATGTGCGCCCCGAAGCGCCCCTGTTGCACGGGAACTCTGTGGCTTGCCAGCCTTTCTGTGAAGGCATCCACCAGGGGCGCGGCGACCTCCGGAGGCGCGGCCTCGACGAAGCTTGGGCGGCGCCCCTTTTGCGTGTTGGCGTAGAGGGTGAATTGCGAAACCACCAGCGCCTCGCCAGCCACATCTTGCACCGAGAGATTGGTCTTGCCATTTTGATCCTCGAAGATGCGCAGCGCGGCGCACTTATCTGCCAGCCAGACGGCTTCTGTGTGGGTATCTCCCAGGCCCACTCCCAGGAGGATCAACAGGCCGGGTCCGATTTCTGCGATACGCTGCCCATCGACAACCACCGCGGCGCGGCGCACCCGTTGCAGGACGGCTCGCATCGTCATCACCCCAATCTTGCCGGATCAGAAGGATAGGGCGGCTAGAGTGCCTTCTCGATCAGCTCGATGAGTTCGCCCTCTTCCATATGCCGCCCGGTTTGAAGCTTCGAATAGATCAGCTGATCGCCAACCTTAACCTCAAATCGGCCCGAATCGGAGGGGATCAGCGTAACCGAAGCAATCCGCCGCTCGAAGGTCTTCAAGATTTCCGCCATCGCACCGATGGCCCTATCGGTATAGTGTCAAACCGCACAATATTCGATGCTGATATGGGCCATACCACATTTCCTCCTTGCGAAGAAGCTCGCCACCGTTCATCCTCAAAGGGAAGAGCGCTTGGCGGTGCACAACGCACCGAAGTATACCCCGCAATAGGGCACCGGCCATAATATTTTCCCTCGGCGAGATCCCTCAATCGGCAAGCCGAGCACTCCATCGCATACCTTTATTCATGCGAGAACCTGTGCCATAATGAAGCATGGACATTGTCGCAGGAGGTGTAGGATGCGCCGATTCATGAGTTTCGTCGCCGGAGCCTTTTGTGGCGCATTGGTGGGTTCTGTCCTGGCGCTGATCTATGCCCCAGCCTCAGGGGAGGAATTGCGCAGCCAGTTGCGCCAGCGCACGGATGCCTTTCGGGATGAGGTCCGCGAAGCCTATGCGGCCCGGGTCGCACAATTGGAGGCGGAGCTCGAACGGCTGCGGGGCCGCGCGCCCGCAGGGTGAGCTGGCCTCCGCTGCCACAGGGGCAATATACAGTGGGCACGCCGTGGCGTGCCCACGCCTTTTTCGGGCCACATCCGCATTCTTCGCTTCTCGCTCTAGGGTCTCAGCTCAAACCGATAGGGCGCTGGTTGCCAGGTGTGCCGAGCCGTCCCGCTTACAATCAATGTGATATAGTCGATGCCATCCCCTGCTTGGAACTCGATCTCGGCGCTGTTCTCCGCATCCAGCGCGACCGGGCGGACGCGGATCTCATCCCCATGCTCGACCAGGATCACCTGATAGGTCTGCGGAAGGCGATTATAGAGGCGTACGAAGCCCTCCGCCCGCCAGCCACCATCGCCGGTTTCGAAATCTTCGAAGTAGCCTAGGGCATCAACGCGGATGTCGTCGAGCAGGAAGCCATCGCCGTTCACCGCCGCATCCGTGATGTATTCAAACCGCAGCAGAATCTCCTGCCCGGCGAAGGCTGAGAGATCCACCTTCTCCTGAATCCATGCTGGCTGACTCCCTCCGCCGCTGTATCCGGTGTACCCCCAGCCGTAGGAGTTCCCGGAGGAGTCTTCGGCTGTCCCGGAGGGCGTTTCGAGAATCTGCCAAGTCTCCCCTCCATCCGCCGAGATCTCCAGGTAGAGGTAATCCCATCCTTCTTCGATTTCATACCAGGTCCAGTATCGCAGCTCGATTGGGCCGCTCACTTCTTGGAGGTCGAAACTGCGTGTCAGAGTCATATCCGATTCATCGCCGCGATTGGACCAGAAGGCATACTCCCCTGAAAGCGGCTCTGCTGGCAGAACCTGCACCTCCGAGGCCCCGTCGAAAAGGAGTGTGTACTCACCGGCACAATCAACACGAATGTAGTCAACACCGTATTGACTCACCTGCCGCTCTTGCGGGCCAAAAGGGCACTCGTCGAAGCGGTCGGCAACCTGCACTTGCGGAGCAACATAGCTTTCGAAAGCATAGCGGCCATCCGCCACCGTGGGGTCCTGCAGCAGCAACGCGACTGCCCAATCGCGATGCAGGTCGTCCGCGCGGACGGGTGCCCCGGATAAGGGATCCTCGATCCCCAGTTCGGCCAACGTCTGGTCGATCGAATCCAACCCATTGTTCGGGTGGGCCACGACGGCTTGGGTCACCTCAGGGCCGAAGCGCTCGAGCATATACGCTACAAATAGAAATGACTGGCCATAATGGGGACCCCCATTGGTCGGCCAATAGGTTAGCGTCAAATCCGGGTCGGAGGCGTAGGCAAAATCCCAGCCGCCGATATCGTAGCCGTTCAGGAAGGACGCAAGTTCCGAGAAGCCCTCATTGAGCCAGGACTCCTCATTCCGGTCCAGGCTCCAGTGGATCATGTGCTGGAATTCATGTGCCAGAACGCTATAGGTAAATTCCTCCCAGAGCTCGACATTATCGGCTGAGAGGTAGAACATTTCATGGCCGTTCGAATATTCATGGGCCAGCGGCGAGAGTTCATCGGCGGCCGAGAAGTACCCGGCCACGGAAGCGCCCAGATTGCGTGCGTAAAGGATGTAGAGGTGGGGATCCCCGTCCACGCCCGGCGACCATTCGGACCCGAAGAATGCCCGGTTGGTAGGGTAGGCATGCGTTTCGAAGTCATCGACCAGCGCCTTGACATCCTCGAGGCCGTACTTCACGCCCTGCTCAACCCAGAAGTAGACGTGATCGGTCGCATATACGAGGTCAGCCTGGATCTGAAAGTTCTCAATAGTATCCACGTTCCCCACCCAGAACGTCTCAACCGTCCCCAAGGGTATGGGTTCGGCCTCGGTCGCGAGCACCCTGGGGACGTCGGGCAGCCCCCTCAGGCGCTCGGCCAGCTCAATGGGCTCGTTGATGGGAACGACCGTTTGAGCCAGCGTCTCCAGCATCTCACGCGCCCGATCGGGATCCCGCGCCGGCTCGGTGGGCGCGATCGCCGACGTCGCCGTGGCCTCGACCGTCATCGTCGGCAGAGCGGCCGGCGTGGCCGTCTGCATCCAGGAGGAGAGGAAGCGCAGCGCGAACACCGATCCTGCGGCGCATACCAGGCATAGCGCCATCACGCCAGCAAAGGCCAGGACGAACCATTTGATGCGGGAGCCTTCCCCATTTGTCATCGCACGCCTCCTGGAAGGAATCCTGCGAATTATAGCCGAGCCTATCGCCGGTTCCTGTTCGAGTAGCTAGCCTCGGGAATCGCGCGGCGAGATGAGTGTGGCGTCTTGACTTCGCACAATCGGCAATTGCACCGCGAAGCGGCTTCCACGGCCGGGCCTGCTCTGAGCCACGATCCTGCCGCCATGCGCTCGCACGATCTCTTGCGAGATGGGCAGCCCCAATCCAGTGCCTCGCCCCTTGCCACCGGCGCGGGACTTATCCAATTGGTAGAAGCGCTCGAAGATGCGGCTGATTTCCTCGGGTGGGATCCCCGGCCCATTATCGTCCACATAGACCGTGACCCAGCCCTCGGAGGCTTCACCCCAGATCCGGACCTCGCTGCCTGCGGGCGTATGCTTGATGGCGTTATCCACGAGATTTGTAAACACCTGGGCCAGCCGGTCACCATCGCCCACAATAGGGGGCAGGGCAGGCAACTTCAGTTGTACCCGCACCTCCGCCTCGGCGGCGCGCACGCTCAGCCGCTCGGCCACGGCCCGCACCACGGCTTGCAGATCGACGCGCCCAAACCGGAAATCCATCTGGCCCGCATCCAGGCGAGCCAAATCGAGCAAATCTTCCACCAGCCGCACCAACCGGTCGCTCTCATCATAGATTACCTGCGCGGCATGGCGCTGATCCTCCGGGGCCGCAGCAGCACCATCCAGGATGGCTTGGGCAAACCCCCGGATCGAGGTCAACGGGGTTCTCAGCTCGTGCGAGATGTTGGCGACGAAATCGCGCTGCGATTGCTGACTGCTTCGTACCTGATGAACCATCTCATTGAAGGCTTGTGCCAGTTCGCGCGCTTCTTCCGGACCTTCCAGTTGCAGCTCGCCATTGAACTCGCCTGCCGCCACTGCGCGGGCGGCCTCGGCGACGCGTTTCAGCGGGCTGGCGACCCAGCGCGAGACCATCCATGAAAGCACTATCGAGAGAGCCAAAGCGATGGCGCCGGCCAGCGTCAGCGGCCGCAGCATGTGCTCTCCCCAGACTTGCAGCGTCCGCAAGGCCGGTCGCGGCGACGCCAGCAAGAGCCAGTGACCCCCCACGAGCGGCTCGGCGATGTAAAGCCATAGGCCTTCACCCCCGCCCCGGAAGCGTCCCTGAGGCGGCGCTCCGCCCTGGACGATTGCCTGGCGCGTGGGTAGGGGGATCTCGCCCTCCCCTTCCCGGCTATCCGCCAGCACACGGCCCCGGGGATCGAGCAGCACCACCCGCACCCCAGATACCTGGTCCAGGCGGCCGACCGCTGCCTCCAGCTGCGGCGCGGGGAGGTCGAGCAGCACCTGGCCCCGGCCGCGCAGCACCAGCGGGATGCTGCGTTCCAGTTGGGCCAGGGTGCGCTGGTCCGCCCAGGGTCCCCGCAGAAGAATGAGGAGCAAACTGAGGGAGACGAGCATCAACGCGATGCCCGCCACCAGAAAGTGCGTCAGAAAGAGCCTCGAAGCCAGCTTTCGAAACAAGGTCCCCTCACGAACTCACAAGCTTGTAGCCTACGCCCGTCACAGTCTCGATCCGCACGCTGGCGCTGCGGGCGAGATGCTTGCGCAGATGGGCGACGTGCACGTCCACCGTGCGGGTTTGGCCATAGAAATCGTACCCCCAGACTTGATCCAGGAGTTGCTCCCGGGTGAGCACAATTCCCCGGTTCGCCGCCATCGCTTCGAGCAAATCAAACTCCTTGGCGCGCAGCTGGACCGGCTCGCCGGCGATGACAACCTCCCGCTTGGCTGGGTCAATGGTCACATCGCCGATGTGCAGCGGGGCCTCGCCCTTTGAGGGGCGGTCGGCTCTCCGCAGGATCGCCTTGACCCGCGCCACCAGCTCGCGCGGGTTGAAGGGCTTAGTCAGGTAGTCGTCTGCTCCCAATTCCAGGCCCACGATCTTATCCACGTCCTCATCGCGCGCCGTGAGCATCAGAATGGGGACGTCGCTTTCGCCCCGCACACGACGGCAAACCTCGAAACCGTCCAACTTGGGGAGCATGATGTCCAGCACAACTAGGGCAGGGGAAAGGCTCTTAATGCGCTCGAGTGCCTGCTCACCATCCGCGGCCGATTCCACCCGAAAGCCCTCGCGCTCCAGATATAGGCGGGCCAGGTCTACGATGTTCTGTTCATCATCCACGATCAGGATCAGCTCACCGCCCACGTGCACCTCCGAAACGCCTGTATGGCCCGCCCATTCAGGTCATACCGCCTCGGCCACCAGCGCGATTGCCTCGATCTCCACCGCCGCGCCTCGCGGCAACGCCGCCACCTCGACCGCCGAGCGGGCCGGAGGTGCCTCTGGGAAGAACTCGGCATACACCGCATTCATGCGCGCAAAGTCCTGGATGCTTTGGAGAAAGACCGTCGTCTTGACTACCTGTGTGAGTCCGCTCCCCGCCGCCTCCAAGATGCTCGCCAGGTTGGCAAGAGCCTGGCGGGTCTGCGCCTCCACGCCTCCTTCGACCAGATCGCCGCTGGCGGGATCGATACCAAGCGATCCCGAGGCAAAGATGAATCCTCCTGCCCGAATTGCCTGCGAGTAAGGACCGATCGCTCCAGGGGCCTGGTCAGTGGCAACAGCCGTGCGTCTTTCCATTGCGCTCACCTCCGTTCGTCGAGATGCTCCGATTGTAAGCGGGCATGGGACGGGATGCAAAAGCATCTGAGCGCATCAGCACGCGCGCCCCGCGAGCATATGCAAATCCGCCTGCCCCTTAGACTGCCTGGGCAGGCGGATCGGATGCCATTTCCCTGCGCGCGCTCCTATCCCCCCTTGGCGTGTGCGCGATCAGACCACGATATTGACCAGCCTTCCAGGGACCACAATCACCTCGCGCGGCTCCTTGCCCTCCATGAAACGCCGGGCGGGCTCGCTGGCCAGAGCCACTTCCCGGGCGCGCTCCTCGCTGATGCCCGCAGGCACCTTGACACGGTCGCGCACTTTTCCATTCACCTGAATCACAAGCGTGATCTCCTCCTCAGACGCAGCCTCAGGATCGTACTCCGGCCAGGATTGGAGATGCACCGAGTAGGGCTTGCCCAAGTACTCTGTCCACAGCTCTTCGGCGATATGGGGGGCGATCGGCGCCATCATCCGCAAGTAGGCATCAACGGCCTCCTCCCACTCCGGCGTGCCTCCGGCGCCCCGTTCGCGAGCAGCCACCATCTCGTTCAACAGCTCCATGAGGGCTGCGATGATCGTGTTGAACTCGAAGGTCTCATAGTCATGCGTCACCCGCTGGATGGTTTGATGCAACTTGCGCTTGAGATTGCGACGCACCTCCTCGGAGGCCTCTCCACCCGGCGCCTGTTCGGTCATCAACGACCACACCCGATGCAGCCAGCGGACAACACCCTGGATGTTGTCGGGATCCCAGGGACCGCCCTCCGACCAGCGGTAGCCGAACATCAGATAGGCTCGGACAGTGTCGGCGCCATACGTGCGCACTTGCTCATCCGGGTCGATGACATTGCCTCGCGATTTGCTCATCCGCTGGCCATCCGGTCCCAGAATCTGGCCCTGGTTCCGCAGCTGGAGCATGGGCTCAGGCCCTTGGGTGATGCCCATGTCCCGGCAGGCCTTATGGAAGAAGCGCGTGTAGATCAGGTGCATGGTGGCATGCTCGACTCCGCCCGTATATGTGTCCACCGGCATCCAATAGTCATACTCGCGGGGATCGAAGGGTCCCTCCTCGTAACGAGGGCTCAGATAGCGCAGATGGTACCAGGAGGAGCACATAAAGGTGTCCATCGTATCGGTTTCGCGCACGGCCGGACCCCCGCAGGAGGGGCAGGTGGTGTGCTTCCAAGTGGGATGGAACTTCAGCGGGCTTTCCCCCGTCGGGCGCCACTCCACATCCTCCGGCAGCTTCACCGGCAACTGGTCCTCCGGGACCGGCACGATGCCGCATTCGTCACAGTAGACCATGGGGATGGGCGCGCCCCAGTAACGCTGACGCGAGATCAGCCAATCCCTCAGGCGGTAGTTAACGGCAGCCTCCCCGATGCCTTTCTGCTCCAAGTACGCCGTCGTCTTCTCAACCGCGTGTTCACCGGGGGTACCGCTCAAAGGGCCGGAATGGATCATGGTGCCGTAGGCATCGTGATAGAGTAGATCCCGATAGAACTCCACGCGCCAGAGGGCCTCCATCACGGTGCGATCCTCAGATAGCTTGGGCTCGAGCGTATGGATCCTCTCAAGGATTTCGGCCTCCGCCTCGATCGAGTCCCAGGCGATGATCTCGTCTGAGAAGATGAAGGCCCATCCCAGACCAACCACTTCGCTCCAGTTCCCGGGCTGCAGGTAAGATTGGCTGAGTTCCACATAACGCTCAAGCTTTTCGGGAGGAATGGTGATCAATAACTTGTCGCCCTGGCGCTCAAAGGGGATTCCCTCGCCCTCCAGCGCCTTCCCGAAGCCCTCCCGCACCCATTTGCCCTCGCGGGTCACAGACTTCGCCACACCTGCCGGGTGCTCGATCACCGGCAGGATGACCAGCCCATACTTGAGCGCAAAGGCGAAGTCCCGCTCATCATGGGCAGGCACGCCCATGATGGCGCCCGTGCCATAGGACATGAGCACATAATCGGCGATCCAAATCGGGATGCGGGCGCCATTCACGGGGTTCACAGCGTACCCGCCCGTGAAGACACCTGTCTTTTCCTTGTCGACGGCCTCGCGCTGGATGTCCGTCTGGCGTATGGCCTGTTCCACGTAGGCGTGCACGGCCTCGGCCTGATCTGGAGTGGTGATCTTTTCGACCAGCGGATGCTCCGGCGCCAGGACCATGAAGGTCGCGCCCCAGAGCGTATCCGGCCGGGTGGTGAAGACTTCCATCGGATCGCCGTCTTCTGTGTGGAAGGTCACTCGGGCGCCTTCGGAGCGGCCAATCCAGTTGGTCTGCAAGGCGACCACGCGCTCGGGCCAATCGATGTGTGAGAAATCGAGCAGCTCCTCGGCGTACGCCGTGGTGCGGAAGAACCATTGCTCCAGGCTCTTTTTCGTGACCGGCGTGCCGCAGCGCTCGCAGAGCCGGTTCTCGCCCACGACCTGCTCGCGCGCCAGCGTGGTGTTGCAGCTCGGGCACCAATCCACTGCAGCCTTCTTGCGATAGGCGAGGCCATGCTCATAGAGCTTGAGGAAGAACCACTGCGTCCAGCGGTAGTAGGAGGGATCAGAAGAGATGGCCTCCCGGCGCCAATCGAACATGGCGCCCATGCTCCTGAGTTGCTCGCGCATGTGAGCGATGTTGGCGCATGTCCATTCCATGGGATGGATATTGCGCTGGATGGCGGCGTTTTCCGCCGGCAACCCGAAGGCGTCGAAGCCCATGGGGAACATCACGTTGAAACCCCGCATGCGCATGAAGCGGGCGCGCGCATCCGAGGGTGTCATCGCGTACCAATGGCCGATATGCAGATCACCCGAGGGATAGGGAAGCATCGTCAGCGCATAGTGCTTGGGGCGGGAGGGATCGATGTCGGCATGATACAGTCCATCGGCTTCCCACCGGGCTTGCCACTTAGGCTCAATCGCTGCCGGGTCGTAACGCGGCACCACGCCAGTCCCCTCCCCGCGCCCTTGCTTTGTCATCACACACCTCCCAGATGCGCGCTCGGCCAGCCAGCCCGCGCCCGATCGTTTGAACTCAAAACCCCCCTCGCCTTCACAGGGACGAAGGGGGCTCCGCGGTACCACCCTGCTTGTCTGGTATCCACCAGACCGCTCGGCGCGCTAACGGGCGATCCCGCCCCCGGCTACTGGATTCACCGAGGGGGCCTGTCCTCATACAAGGACGGCAGGCGAGTTCAGCCGCGTTGCACCCTGGCCGGGTTGCAGTGCACCGTGGGCACCTCGCCGGGCTCTCACCCTCCCCGGCTCGCTGACGGTTGGCCTACTACTCCTGCCCTGGCCGCATATGCGGTTGTCTTTGGTGGACCCAGTGGGATTCGAACCCACGACCTTCTCAATGCCATTGAGACGCGCTCCCAGCTGCGCCATGGGCCCATGCTCGAGTGGACCTGGCGGGATTCGAACCCGCGACCTCATCAGTGCGATTGATGCGCGCTCCCAACTGCGCCACAGGCCCCCGCAGGGTGGACGCATTGTACCTAATGGCGATGAACGGTGTCAAGGTGAGCTGGTGCCCATGGACCCTGTGCGAACAAGGGTTTCTCAATTATCCTTACATGCAGGTTGCGACGGCGCCAATACCGCTGCACCGCGACGGGAGCTCCACAATGACTGCGACACCTGCCCCTCGCCCACCTGCCCGCAAACCATCCGGGGGCCAGCTTGGCCGGCGATACGCGGAGGTGCCGCTGCCATGAGCCGCGATCTCCGTCTGGTTTCCATCTCTCTTCTCGCCTGGGGGTTCGGCGAAGCACTCTTCTTCTACCTGATCCCGCTCTATTTGGCCGAGTTGGGCGCGGATCCCGCCTGGATCGGCGGTATCTTGGGCCTGGCCGGGCTGGCGATGATGCTGACGCATATCCCCGCGGGGGCCCTGGCAGACCGACTGGGCAGCAGGAAACTAATGATTGCGGGCTGGGCTTCAGGCTTGCTGGCTGCGGTGCTGATGTTCGTCTCCCGAAGCCTGGTGCCATTTGTGGGCGGGCTCCTGCTTTACCATTTCACAAGTTTCGTGATGGCACCGCTGAACCGCTACATCACCGCCGCACGGCAGCATTGGAGCACCGCCCGCGCCCTTACCTCTGTGAGCGCTATGTTCAACTTGGGCGGCGTGGTTGGCGCCGCGGCAGGCGGACTGATCGCCGAACACCTGGGAACTCGCGCTAACTTCGGACTCGCCAGCCTTGCCTTCTTGTTCTCCAGCCTGATGGTTCTCCTCACACGCGAGCACCCGCTTCAAGAAAACCGGTCGCGCCGGCCCGCGCTCGGCCTGCTTCGATCGTCCGCATTCAGCCGTGTGACTGGCCTGGCCTTCTTCTCTATGTTTGCACTGTACCTGAGCTGGCCTCTGACGCCCAACTACCTCCGCCAGGTGCACCAAGTGCCCTTAACCCAGATTGGACTCTTTGGCGCCCTGAATGCGCTGGGGATGGTGATCTTGAATTTGACACTCGGCGGGGCCAACGCGCTGTCCGGCTTGCTTGCATCCCAGCTTCTTGTCGCCGCCTCGATCCTGGCGCTCTGGCAGGGCTCGGCGGCGGTCTGGTTCGGCATGGGATATTTCCTGGCGGGAGGGTTCCGTGTGGCCCGCAACCTCATCCTGGCTCTCTCGGAACAGGTTGCTCCACCGGACCGGTTGGGTGCGGCTTATGGCTTGATGGAAACCGCCGGGGCGCTCTCATTGGTCCTGGCGCCTCCCGTTGCGGGCCTGCTCTTCCAGCGCCATCCAGCGCTTCCCTACCCGGCCAGCTTGATCCTCATAGCTTGTGCCATGTTCTTTGCGGCTCGCTTCCAGCAGCGATCAAGTCCGCAGGCGCCGCAGCCGCCAGACCCAGCTAACCGCAGATAGCGCACCGCTATTTTCCGCCTGCCACAGCGGTAGGAAGGCTGGCATCGATGTGTTTCCAGATTGTGCCGCCCCCCGGGGCATGGCTATAATGCGTTCAAGCTAACGGAGGCCTGCATGCTTGATGACCGTATCACTCGTCTGGGGCAAGCTCTCCAGGCCGAGGGCTTCGACGCCGTCGCTCTGATCCCAGGCCCCACCCTGACCTACCTCACGGCCCTTCGATTCCACCTGATGGAGCGGCCGACGATTGGGCTTTTCAGTGCCAAGGGCGCAGCGCATTTGGTCCTGCCAGATTTCGAGCGCTCCAAGGCCGACGAATGCCCACTGATGCTCCATCTGCATACCTATGGCGAGCAAGATCAGGAGCGGCTGCCCGCCCTGCGCGCAGCCATCAAGGCCTTGAGCCTCGAGCGCGGCCGGATCGGCGTCGAACCTTTAGGGATGCGCTTCTATGAATCCCAGCTCCTTCGAGAAGCCGCCCCGGAAGGTCAGTTCCGGGACGCCTCCGCTGTTCTTTCGAGCCTGCGGGTCCGAAAAGAAGAAGTGGAGATCGCCGCGATGCGCCGGGCCGTGAGGATCGCCGAGAAGGCTCTCCTGGAAACGCTACCCCTGGTGAAAATCGGGATGACCGAGCGTGAGCTGGCCTCCGAGTTGATGGTCCAATTGCTGCGTGCAGGCTCACAGGGGGAGCTACCCTTTGAGCCCATCGTCGCCGCCGGTCCCAACAGCGCCCTGCCCCACGCGGTCCCTTCCGAGCGGCCGCTCCAAGCCGGGGATTTGCTATTGATCGACTGGGGCGCCCGTTGGGAGGGGTATGTTTCCGACTTGACGCGTGTCTTCGCGCTGGGCGAGGTCGACGCGAAACTCCAAGAGATCCACGGGATCGTCTTGCGCGCAAACCAGGCCGGCCGGGAGGCCAGCCGGCCGGGGGCCACATGCGAGTCGGTCGACAGGGCAACCCGGAGCGCCATCGAAGCGGCAGGCTACGGCCCGCACTTCACCCACCGCACCGGCCATGGGATCGGCATGGAAGCGCACGAGGCCCCCTATATTGTCGAGGGCAACACGCAGGCCTTAGCCCCAGGCATGGCATTCACCGTGGAGCCAGGGATCTACCTCCAGGGGCAGGGCGGCATTCGCATCGAGGATGATGTGGCTGTTACGCCGGAGGGGCATGAATGCCTGAGCGTGCTCGAGCGCGAGCTGAAGCAGATCGCATGAAGATCCTGGTGGAACGCGGCGAGCCCTTCTTGATCCCGGGCGGCGAGACCGGCTGCCTGCTGATCCATGGTTTCCCGGGCGCGCCCGAGGAGATGCGCTGGCTGGGAAACCACCTGGGCCGCCAAGGCTTCACGGCCCTCGGCATCCGCCTGTTCGGCCATGCCACTCACCCCAAGGATCTGATCCGGGCTCGCAAGCAGGATTGGATGGCCGATGTCGAGGATGGCTACCATATCCTGCGAGGCGCCTGCGAGCGGGTTATCCTCGTCGGCCTATCGCTGGGCGGCGCGCTGGCGCTCACCATGGCAAGCCGCCTGCCGGTGGCGGGCGTGGTGGCGATGGCGGCCCCCTACCGGCTGCCCAGCCTGGCCGAACGCCTGCGTCCGATCCTGCCCGCTTTGAGCCTCGTCTGGCGATACCGGGTTCCGACTGAGCCCTCCGATTGGCAGGACAAGGAAGCCGAGGCGCTGAATGTCCACTACCCGGTGCAGCCCGTGAGGGCCATCGCCGAAGTGCACGATCTCATCGCCTGCATGCGCGCATCGCTTCCTCAGATCCAAGCCCCTGCCTTGTTGATCTACTCCAAGGGGGACGGCGCGGTCCCCTTCGAACAGGGGAACATCATCCTTGAGCAGGTGGGCAGCGAGCGAAAGGAACTCGTGCTCCTCGAGCACAGCGGCCATAACCTGCCGCGTGACGCCGAACGCGAGCAGGTGTTCGACCTGGTAGCCGGATTTGCGCGCCATGTCGAGGAGGGGACCGCATGAGCCGGCTCATGCCTGGCGCAGAACCCTTCTACCTGCCCAGCGGCCCTGTGGGCTGCCTGCTCACCCATGGCTTCACCGCCAGCCCACAGGAGGTTCGGGAGCTCGGCGAACACCTCGCCGATCAGGGACACTCCGTCCTCGGCGTACGGCTTGCAGGCCACGGCACACGGCTGGAGGATATGGCCCGGTCTCGGTGGCAAGATTGGATGGCTTCGGTGGAGGATGGTTACCACTGGCTGCGGGGGACTTGCGAAACGATCTTTGCCATGGGCCTCTCAACCGGCGGAGTTTTGAGCCTGCTGCTGTCACGCACCCAAGAGCTGGCAGGCGTCGTGTCCATGGCCACGCCCATCGAGCTGCCCCCCCTGCCCGCCGTGCGGCTGCTCGCGCCCTTTCTGCGGCCGCTCGGCCTGCTGTTCCCATCCTACCCCAAAGGTCCCCCCGATTGGTACGAGCCGCAAGCCGGGGCAGCCCGCGTCGCCTACGACGCCTACCCCTTGCGGGCCGTGCCTGAGTTCGCCCTCTTGGCGCGCCGGTTCGAGCGCGCCCTCCCCGAGATCCATGTGCCCGTTCTTCTGATCCACTCCCGGCAGGATGGCTTCATCCCGCCCAGCCATCCCGAGCGGATCCTGGCCCATTTGGGAAGCAGCGAAAAGCAGTTGGCCTGGGTGGATGGCAGCAATCACATCATCACCTGCGATGCCGCCCGCCAGCAGGTATTTGCCCTGGCCTCTGCATTCGTCCAGCGGCAGCTAAAGAACTCCCCCGGTCCGCAATGAGGAGGTGACGCCATGCATCCGGTGCTCGAGTGGGGAATCCCGATCATCGCCTGGCTCCAGGGCCTCGGCGATGGCCTGACGCCTCTGATGGAGCTCTTTACCTTCCTGGGAACCGAGAATTTCTACCTGCTGGTGCTGCCGCTGTTCCTGTGGTGCGTGGATGTGGGCCTTGGGATCCGCATTGGGTTGATCCTCTTGGTGAGTGGAGGCTTGAACGAGACCCTGAAAATGACCTTCGGGCTTCCCCGCCCATATTGGGTCAGCGACAAGATCCGGGCGCTTAGCGCGGACACATCCTTCGGGCTCCCATCCGGACACGCCCAGACCTCCCTGGCCATCTGGGGCCGGCTGGCTGCCTGGGCCCGCAGAGGCTGGGTCACGGTCGCCCTGGGCCTGATCATCCTACTCATCTCCCTCTCTCGCCCGTATCTGGGAGTCCACTTCCCCGCAGATACGCTTGCGGGCTGGTTCGTGGGCGGGCTCTTGCTGGCCGCCTTCCTGGGCCTGGAGCGTCCCGTCGCTTTGCGGCTGCGACGAATGAAGACGAGACAGCTCATCCTGCTCTCCTTTGGCGTCTCACTCTTGCTGCTCGCGCTTGGCCTGCTCGCCTGGGCCAACTCGCCCGCCAGGCCGCTGCCAGGGGCATGGATCGAACAAGCGGCCCGCGCCACGCCCGGCAGCGAGCCGATTGCGCCCCTCAGCCCTAAGGGCATCCTTACAACCGCCGGAACGCTCTTCGGATTGGGTTCCGGCGCGGCCTTGCTGTATGCCTGGGGCGGGTTCAACACCCGGGGCAGCCTGGGCCAGTATGCCGCCCGCTATCTGCTGGGGCTCTTGGGCATGCTGGCGATCTATCTCGGGCTGAGAGCCATCTTTCCCTCCGGGGATGATCTGCTCTCCCTGATACTTCGCTATATCCGCTATGCGGCAGTGGGCATGTGGGTCGCGTACCTGGCCCCGCGCCTGTTCGCCGCCCTGCGACTCAGCGGTTCTCAAACATGAGCTCTCACCAGGGAGATTGGCATCATGCATCCAGCGTTTTCGCATCCACGATACCTCCTCAAGCGACAAGTGCTGGCGCTAACCGGCAAAGTGCGCATCTTCGATCCAGCCGGTCAGCTCGTGCTCTACTCTGAACAGAAGATGTTCCGCCTGCGCGAGGATATCCGCGTCTATGAGGATGAGGCCAAGCAGCGCCAGGTGCTAGGCATTCATGCCCGGCAGATTCTCGATTTTTCTGCCGCGTATGACGTGTCCGACACGCTCAGCGGCATGCCGGTCGGGATCCTGCGACGGCGGGGATGGCGCTCGATGCTTCGGGACACCTGGGAGATCCTCGATTCGACCGAGGCGCAGATTGGCGTCCTCCAAGAGGAGAGCCAGGGGCTGGCTTTGATGCGACGCTTCCTGCTCGGTTCGCTGCTGCCACAGAGATATGATCTCTTCGTGGGTTTGGGTGGGCTTGCGGCTACCTACCGCCAGCGCTTTCACCTCTTCCGATATGAGATGGAGATCGATTTGAAACCAGGGTGCGGGCTTGACCCGCGGCTGGCCTTGGCCGCCGCCGTCTTGCTGGCGATCATCGAGCGAAAGCAGGAATCCTAGGCCACGGGGATCGGCTCAATCGGGATCGGCTGGCCGCATCTCCCGCCACAGGAACCAATGACCTTTACGGTCGCCGGCCTCCTGTGGGGCGCGATCGAAGTAGATGTCAAAGAACCGCCCCGCCGTGACGCGCACCCGGTAATAGAAGCGACCAACGCCCCACGACCCCCTTCTCTCAGCCTTGCGCCGATTCGCTGGCCGCATGTTCTTCGCCATCTTGCCGCGGCGCGAAAAATCCTGCCACGCCAGAAGGCATTCTTCCACATGGAACACCTGGCCCCTCCAGCGGAACGCATCCGGCGCAGGCGGCTTTTTCTCAAGTTGTGGGGATTGGCGGAAGCTGACCTCGATCTCCTCGCCCACGAAGGCCAGCGGCTCCCACTCAGGGTTCATTGGCAGAGAGTTGGACGTCTGACGCTGTTCGCAATGGTGGCATGATCAGAAGACCGAGACTGATCAGACCCAGAAATGACCCCAGGTAGAAGAAAGGCAGGCATAGAGCGGCCAGCAGGACGGCGGCGCGGTGGCCCCACCTTTGACCGAGCCAGATTCCGCTGAGTGCGCCCGCCCAGGAAGTGCCCAGGACGACCATTGGCCAGGCGAGGGCGGTCAGATCCTTCCAGCTCGCCGGCGCGAATTCCGGCAGCGGCGCATGCGGGTTCGCTCCCAGTGGCATCAACCAGACAGGAAGCGGGAGCAGACCCCCGAGGATACGCAGCTGGAGCCCCGAAAACGACAGCCACGCTCCCAGGAGCGTGGCCACGATCGTCAAGAGCATGCGCCGCGAATGGAAATTCTGCATATCAACCAATGCGACCCGGTGCGTCAGCGCTCTGGCCGCCTTCCGCACCTTTCGCCCTAACCGGCTTCTTCTTTGTTCAGCTCACGCTGGCGGGCTGCGACGATCTCCTCGGCCACGTGGGGCGGAACCACCTCATAGTGGCTCAGCTCCATGGAGAACACGCCACGGCCGCCGGTGATCGAACGCAAGTCAGTCGTATAGCGCTGGATCTCCGCCAGCGGAACCTGAGCCGTCACCACGCTGCGGCCGTGCTCCGTCTCCATGCCCTGGACACGCGCCCGACGCGTGTTCAGGTCGCCCAATACGTCGCCCATGTTGGCTTCGGGTACAGTGATGCGGACGTTCATGATGGGCTCGAGCAGCACAGGCCCCGCGTCACGGAATGCCAGCTTAAATGCCTCCCGTCCCGCGATCTCGAATGCCACGGCCTTCGAGTCCACCGGGTGCTCCTTGCCGTCCACGACGGCCACCTTGACTTTCTCGATCGGGTAGCCCGCGATCACCCCGGACTTCATCACCCCCCGCACGCCCTTTTCGATGGCCGGCATGAAACCGGAGGAGATGGCCCCGCCGAAGACCTCGTTCACGAACTCGAACTCTTCCTCCTCCAGCGGCTCGATTCGCATGTGCACTTCGGCGAATTGGCCCGCCCCGCCGGTTTGCTTCTTGTGGCGGTATTGCGAGTGCCCGGCCTTGGTAATCGTTTCCCGGTAGGGTACCTTGGGGATCTCGGTCTTGAGCCCCACCTGGAATTTGGCCTCTGCCTTGCGGATGGCCACGTCAATATGCTGGTCGCCCATGCCCTGGAGGATGGTCTGATTGGTGCTGCCTTCCTGATGCCAGGATAAAGTCGGATCCTCCTCGCAGAGGCGGGTCAAAGTGGGACTGATCTTGGTCGAATCAGCCTGGGTCTTGGGCTTGACCGCCACGGCGTACAACGCGCTGGGGTACTCCGGCATCGGCATCTGGATGGCGGCCGCCTTGTCACCCAGCGAATCGCCGGTCGCGACCTCGCCCAGTTTGGCCACGGTGCCGATATCCCCTGCGTGCAGCTTCGAAACGCTAAATTGCTCCTTGCCGCGCATCACATACAACGTCCCCAGCCGCTCCTCAGCCTCCTTGGCATGGTTCCAGACACGGCTGTCCGACTCGAGCACACCGGAGAACACCCGCAAATAGGTCAGCTTGCCCACGAAGGGATCTGCCGTGGTCTTCCACACATAGGCCACCAATGATCCCGCGTCGGAGGCCTGGATCTCGACCTCGCCCTGCGGCCCCTGCCCCACCCTCGGCTTCATTTCTGTGGGCGCGGGTAACAGGTCCACCATGGCTTCCATGAGCGGGTAGACCCCATGGGCCTTGCCGCCGGCGGTGACGAAAACCGGCACGAAGCGGCCGGCCAGGACTGCCTGCTTGAAGCCGCGCATCACCTCCTCGGCGCTGAGCTCCTCGCCCTCCAGGTACTTCTCAAGCAAGGCGTCGTCGCCCTCTGCGGCGGCTTCTACCAGTGCAAGCCGGGCTTCTTCGGCCTGATCTTGAAGCTCGGCGGGGATTTCCCGCTCGTCCTTCCCTTCTCCTGGACGGGCCTTCATGGTGAACAAGTCGATGACCCCCTGGAAGTCCTGCTTCTCACCCCAGGGCAACTGCACCGGGATGAAGGTGGCTTCGGTGGGTAGATTTTGCACAGATGCCAGCGCAGCCTGAAAATTGGCGTTCTCGCGATCCATCTTGCTGATCACGACGAACCGCGGCAGCCCGAAGCGGTCGCTGTAGTCCCAGAGGATTTCGGTGCCCACTTCCACGCCTGCGACCGAATCCACAAGCACTACGGCTGCATCAGCGACGCTCAACGCCGAGATGGCCTCGCCGATGAAATCGGTGTAGCCGGGCGTGTCCAGCAGATTGAGCTTGTGGTCCTTGAATTCGACTGGAAGGATGGCGGTTGACAGCGACAAATTGCGACGGATCTCCTCCTCCTCGAAGTCGGAGACCGTATTGCCCTCCTCGATCTTGCCCATGCGGGTGATGGCACCGGTCACAAACAACATGGCCTCACCCAGGATGGTCTTTCCGCCACCGCTATGTGAAACCAGGGCGATATTGCGGAGCTTGTCGGTGGGATATTCTTTCATCGATCAGGGGATCCTTCCAGCATAGGGTTCGGTTTAAGCATGGGAATTCTAAAGGAGTATCAAGGTCTTGTAAAGACGAGGCCCCGCGGAGGGGGCCTCGATCCAGCTCCATGGGGGGCCGGGTGATAGAATGCAAAAAGCGCACAGATGAGGTGCCATGATATTCATCAACCAGAATTCCTTCACAATCGCCGCCGGCGCGCTTCTTCTAGCCCTGCTGGCATTCCTACGCCGCGGGGGTCTGGACCTAGGTAAGGCGCTGGCGCTGGCCGCATTGCTACTGGGCCTGAGCCTCACCTATTTTCTGTTCAGCCCCGGCCGCAGCGCCACTGCGAGAGCCGACCAAGTCGCACAAATCGTGGGCGGCGGAAGGCCGGTCCTGCTTGAGTTCCAGAGTCCCTTTTGACTGGCCTGCATGGCGATGAAACCCATCGTGGATGGGATCGAGAGGGACCACGTGGGTGAGCTGGCGGTGCTGCGGCTGAACGTGCAAGACCCCGAAAGCCAGCCCTGGATGGAGCGTTATCCTTTCCAATATACGCCTACCTTCATCTTCATCGATGGCCAGGGCCAGGAATTGTGGCGGACTGTGGGAGCGGTGGATCCGCAAGAGGTGGCCGCAAGCCTGCTTGAGGTTCCCTGATGCGGCGGCTCGTCTTTGAGTGGCGCTACTTCACCCGCCACACGCCCTGGGACACCGGCATCTCTCCTCCCGAATTGATCGCCTTCCTCGAGGAGCGCGAACCCGGCTCCGCCATCGACCTGGGCTGCGGAACGGGCACCAACGCCCTCACGATGGCGCGCTATGGCTGGCGCGTGGTGGGGGTGGATATCTCGTTTCTGGCCATCCTGATGGCGCGCCTGAAGGCTCGCCGGGCGGGCTTGGCGGCGGTGTTCAAGCGGGCCGATGTGGTCCAGTTGCCAGGCATCGCGGGGCCCTTCGACTTCGCGCTGGACATCGGTTGCTTCCACGCCCTGACACCGGTTGTGCAATCGCAATACGTGGCTTCCCTTCTGACCCGGCTGCATCCCGGCGCGGACTACCTTCTTTATGCCCGGGTGCGGGCGAAACCCAGCGATCCCGCAAGCGCACCCACCGAGCACGAGATTCAGGCACTGTTCTCCCCGCACATGCAGCTCGTGCAGGTCACGCAAGGCGAGGATCGGGGCCGGACTTCGGCCTGGTACCACTGGAGGGTTGGGAACAGGTGACCCGCGTCTTAGTCCTCTTCCTCGACGGAGTGGGGCTGGGAGAGCCCGATCCGGAGCGGAACCCCTTCGTTCGCGCCCGGATGCCTGGCCTGGCCCGTCTGCTGGACGGGCAGCCGCTGGCCGCCAGCGCGGCTCCCTTCGAAGGCTCGCGCGCCACACTGCTCTCGCTGGACACCACGCTGGGCGTCGCCGGACGACCCCAATCGGCGTCGGGGCAGGCGGCTCTTCTTACAGGCAAAAACGTCCCGGCGAGGATCGGCTCCCACTATGGCCCCAAGCCCAATGGCCTGATTGCGCGCATCCTGCGGGAAGGCAACCTCTTCCAGGAGACCCTGCAACGAGGGGGAACCGCGGCTCTGCTCAACGCCTATCCTCCGCGCTACTTCGACTCGATCCGCTCCGGCCGCCGGCTTTACTCCGCCATCCCACTCGCCGCCCACGCCGCCGGATTGCCGCTCATGACCGCCAAGGATCTCCAAGAGGGAAGGGCACTGTCCGCCGATTTCACCGGCGAAGGCTGGGCGGCACAACCCCAGTTTCCGCCCGCGCCGGTATACACGCCGCTGGAGGCTGGACGCCTTTTGGCCGAGCTGGCCAAGCGCTACCAACTGGCGTGGTTCGACTATTGGCCCAGCGATTACATCGGTCATCGCGGCAAGATGCCGGAGGCCCTCCGCCTTCTCGAAGTCTTGGATGCCGTGCTCACCGCGCTGGTCGAGACCTGGGGGCGCCGGTGCGACCTGATCGTGATCACCTCCGACCACGGGAATCTGGAGGACCTCTCGCGGCGCGGACACACCGAGAACCCTGTGCCGGCCCTGCTGATCGGCCCGAAGAGCCTCCGGCGAACCTTTGCAAAGGACCTCCGGGATCTCACCGACTTTTCCACATCGGTTCTGCGTGCTCTCTTTGGCTGAGGCTCAGAGCAGCCGATCCGCCAGCCCTCGCGCCTGCCCGCTCCACAGCCCAGGCTTTGCTATACTAGCTTCAGGCAGATCCGCACCCACCAGGTTCAAGAGATGTCCACATTGACGGAAGAAGAGAAGCGCATCCTGCTCGACCTAGCCTGCGCTGCCGTTCAGGCAGCCGCCCAGGACCAGCCCGCTCCTGAACCTGATCTCAGCCAACTCACGCAGCGGCTCCGCGAACCGGGTGCGAGCTTCGTGACCCTCACCCAGAATGGAGTCCTCCGAGGCTGCATCGGCACCATCAAACCGCAGCTCCCTCTGGCGCAAGATGTCGTCCTGCGGGCGATGGCGGCAACCAGGGAGGATCCCCGCTTCCCGCCGCTGAGGCCTGAGGAAGTTCCCTACACGACCGTAGAAGTCTCGGTCCTCACCCAACCCGAGCCCCTGGAATATGAAACGCCGGAGCAGATCCCTTCACTCCTGCGCCCAGGCATCGACGGAGTAATCCTGGCGTGCGGGCTTAACCGCGGCACTTTCCTCCCACAGGTGTGGGAAAAGATACCGGACCCACGCCAGTTCCTCGACATGCTCTGCCAGAAGGCATACCTCCCCGCTGGAGCCTGGAAGCAGGGCGATGTCGAGATCTATACCTATCAGGTCGAGAGCTTCCACCGCAAGCCAGATCAGCAATCCCCTTCTGCCTGACCTCAGGATTGCTTCTGCGAGGCGACAATCAGGAGCCCGATTCTATGGGACGCATCATTTCGATCCATGAATATGAGCTCAAGGAGGGCGTCACCCTCCAGATGCTCATCGAAGCCTTTCAACAGGCCGAGGTCGCGGGGCTGTTTAGGCTTCCAGGGTTGGAGCGTTATTCCCTTCTCCTGGGCTTGAAAGGGGCCCGCAGTGGCCGGGCGGCAGCCCTCTGGGTCTACGAATCCCGGGAAGCCTGGGAAGCGTTATGGGGCCCCTCGGATCAACCCCTCGGTCCTGAAGCCCACCCATCGAACTGGCGCGTCTGGGAAGAGGATTTCCTTGCGCCTCTGCTTCAGGGCGACCCAGATCGCATTCTCTATACAGCCTATGAAGAAGTTACCGGCCAGGGAGCGTAATGAGATTGAAAGGCCCACCAATGACCAACCGGCCCACACTCGAAACCACGCGCCTGCTCTTGCGCCCCTTCGAAGCCGGGGACGCCCAGACCATTGCCGACCTTGCCGGGGATGCAGCGGTCGCCGATACCACGCTCAACATCCCGCATCCCTACACCCTGGCGGATGCCCTGGCGTGGATAGGTACCCACGCTGAGAACTTTGCGCAACGCAGGGAGGTCACGCTGGCGGTCGTCCGGAAAGAGGACGGGGCCTTGCTTGGCGCCTGCGGGTTGGTGCTCTCCCCCGAGCATAGACGGGGCGAGCTCGGCTATTGGGTGGGGAAAGCCTATTGGGGCCAGGGCTACTGCACCGAAGCCGCTCGCGCCCTGGTGGAATATGGATTCCGAACCCTGGGGCTTGAGCGGATCTATGCCCAGCACTTCTCACGCAATCCAGCCTCCGGTCGCGTTATGCAGAAGCTCGGCATGAGACATGAGGGCCACCTGAGGCATCATATTCAGAAGTGGGGCCAGTTCGAGGATCTGGAAATCTATGGCCTGCTGCGCCAGGAATACCTCGCGCAAAGCGAGAGTGCGCCTCCAGATCCTCCGGCACCCTAAAGAGCCGAGAACTGATCGACGTTCAAGACAAACACAGTCGCCCTGCGTTCCCCCTCCTCGGCCGGGCTTGTGGCCGTGCGGATGACCTCCAGGGCTTCCTCAACCCGCGCCTCATCCGTCCCAATCAGCAGCGTCGAGTTCCCTTTGCGCAAGAACCCCCCGGTCGAGGCGATATGGGTCACCCGGAAACCGTTCTCGACGAGGTGGTCCATGACGGCCTCGGTATCCTTGGCGCGAATGATGGTCAGCAAGAGCTTCATGATCAGATCACCTCACAACGTTCCACGTCGAAGGCGAAGGTCACGGCCGCGTTGAGCTCCACGCCGCGCGCCTCCAGCGCCTCCTTTCCCTCTTCGCCCGCAGGGAGCGGGAGGTATTCCACCCGCTGCCGGCAGGAGCTTTCGAGCGCCTCAAGCGTCGCCGGCAACCGGCCGCGGGGGATGCCCATCAGCAACACGTGATTGCGTGTCCGCAAGAAGCCCCCTCGGCTCTCGATGCGAGTCACCCGCACCCCCCGAATGGCGAGGGCGTTCGAGGCCGATTCGAGATCGCGGGCCTGGACAACGGCCATCAGGAGATGACAGATGTCCTCCCCCTCGCCCGTCTGTCCAGCATAAGGCGCCCAGGCCTCCTCATCACTTCTGAGGGCGGTATCAACCTCCGCAACCAATTCCTCGTAAATCTCTTGGGAGAGGGCGCCGCTGGTCCGCATATTGCTGAGCATGCTCCGTTGCGCCCGGAGCATCTCCCGCCGAGCGGCGACCATCTCCTCGACCTCCAGGTAGGGCGATTCGTGCAACACCTCCTGAACGGCGCCAATCAGGCCCTCGACCCTTTGCTGCAGCATGGGCTCGATGCGGCGCCAGCTGTGGGCCGAGATCAGGCCCTCCTCGCTTAGGCGGCGGATGTGCTCCACGCCGGCGCGGACGGCCATTGCGCGCGCGTGCCGGCGCTCATACTCCATTTGCTCCTCGGACTTCTCGGTTATCCCCAAGCGGTCCAGGAGGCCGTTCATCGAGAGCCCTTGCACAACCAGGCTGAAGAGCACCACCCCATAGGTCATTTCGATCAGTGTGCGACGGTCCGGGCCGAAATCGTGCGGCAGGCTCAGGGCCAAAGCGAGCGCGATCGCGCCCCGCAACCCTCCCCAAAAGAGCACGTGGCGCCATCTGCCAGGGATCGGATTTCCCAGCCGGGCGAGGCCATAGATGCTCAAAGCCCGGCTCACGAGCACTGCGCCGATGGCCCAAAGAACCAGCCGCCATCTTGAAACCAGCGAGATCACCTCGACATCCAGCCCGATCATGAGGAAGACCGCCGAATTCGCCAGGAAGGCGAAGTATTCCCAGAGGTTCACAAGCGCAATGCGGGTTGTTGGCGACATCGCCCGCTCGCCCATATTGCCGCTCATCAGCCCGGCGGCCACCACCGCCAACACCCCGCTGAAATGGAACTGCTCGGCCACGAGATAAGATCCAAAGGCCAGAACGGTGGTGAGCGTGGTCTCGATCAGGTGATCGTCGATGCGGCCGATCAGCCAGGAAACCAGCCAGCCCAGCACAATTCCCACGATCAGGCCCCCGCCGGCTGTGCGCACGAATTCCACCAGCGCTTCGCTGAAGTTGAACTTGCCCAGCTGCAACACTTCGAGCGCCAGGCCGAAGATCACCACCGCCGTGCCATCGTTGAACAGGCTTTCTGCCTCGAGCAGCACCTCGAGCCGCTTGGGTGCCCCAAGCCTGCGAAAGATGGCGATGACCGAGACCGGATCTGTTGCCGCGATCAGCGCGCCAAAGACCATCGCAACCGCCAGCGACAGGCCGGCACCGTAGGACAGGATGCCGCCCACCACCAGCATGTTGAGGATCACCCCCGGGATGGCCAGCAGGCCGATCGTGGCCAGATTGTCCCGCAGTTGCCGCAAATTTAGATGGAAGGCAGCCTCGAATACCAGCGGTGGCAGCAGCAGGAACAGGATCAGCTCGGAGGTGAGTTCGATCTCCAGCCCGGACCGGAAAGAAAGCGCCAGGCCGGCGAGCACAAGAGCCACCGTGTACGGGAACTGGAACCTGCGAACCACGATGGCGACAACGGCTACGATCAGGAAGAGTTCCAGAATTAGCGATTCTGCTTGGAGCAACTCACTCATATAGGCTCTCCACAAAGGCAGTAGAAGCACTCATGAACTCATCTCTCCCGGCGACCCCTTGGGGCGCAGTCCATGGCTGCGGGTTACAGGCAGGGTAAACAGAATGCCCGTGGCCGGGTCATCCAGCTTGCCCAGGATAGTCTCGGTTGCTGCGACCAGCGCGTCCAGATCAAAATCGTCCGGGACGACGCTGAAGATCGTCCGGTTCCGTTCTTCGACCGTCCGCAACACCTTGCGTAGCGAGGGGAAGAGCGGCAAGTCATCGCGTATCTCTCGCCGGCCTGCCTGTTGGGTCCAGCCGCTGCTGTCCAGAATCGTGAGCCCGGATACGCCCATCTCAACCCAGCGGCTCACGACTGCATCCACTCTGCCTGGATCGTGAATCACCAGGATCACCATTTGCGCCATCTCAAGCCTCCAGATGATCGTAGGCCCGCCGCAGAACGATCGGGGTCAGGAGCGTTGTCGCCAGGACCATGAGCACAATCCCTGCGAACAGATCCTTAGAGATCAAGCCTTCGGCCAAGCCGATCCCGGCCACGATCAAGCCCACCTCGCCCCGAGAGATCATCCCCAGCCCCATCCGCATCGACTCACCCCGATCGAATCCGCCCAACCAGGCTCCCAACCCGCTTCCAAGCATCTTTGAAAGCACCGCTATGGCGATGATGATGAGCGCGAAGACCGCCTCTCGGGGCGCCAAGGCCCCCACATCCGCTCCCAATCCGATGTTTACCAAGAACAGGGGCACGAAGAAGCCATAGCTGATCCGATGCAGACCTTCTTCGAGCTCCTCCCGATGCCGGCTGCGCCGCATGCCCAAGCCTGCAATAAAAGCGCCCGTGATGGCCGCCACGCTTCCGAGATATTCTGCCACCCAGGCAAAGAGCAGCATGATAGCCAGCGAGATCGCCAGCATGCCCTCGCTCACTCGCAAACGCAAGGTCCATTCGATCACATAGGGCAGCAGGTAGACGGCCGCTCCAAGCGAGGCCGCCAGGACCAGGAACATGCGGCCCAACTGAAGCAGAATCAGCCCAAATGATCCTGAGCCGCCAATGGCCACGACGAAACCGGACAGAATCATGAGGACCAGGATGTCATCGATAACCGCTGCACCCAGCAGTGCCATCCCTTCGCGCGAACGTAGGCGACCGAGTTCCAGCAACGTCTGCGCCGAGATGCTCACGCTGGTGGCGCTGAGCACAATTCCCAAGAAGAGCGCCTGCTTTGGGGCCTGCCCGAAGACCCAACCCGCAGCCCCGCCCAAGAGTATCGGGGCCGCCACGCCCAGGATTCCCCCCAGCAAAGCCGGCCGGCCGGCGCGGCGCAGGTCGTCTAGTTCGGTCTCCAGTCCGGCTGCAAACATCAGGCAAAGCACCCCGATCTCCGCGAAAGCCCGCAGCGATTCCGAGAGCCCCGGCGAACGCAAGACCGGCAGCGTCAGCACATCGATAAGGCTAGGCCCCAGAAGCAACCCTGCGAGCAACTCTCCCAGCACTGCCGGCTTGCCCAGCCGCACAGACAAGGCTCCCAAGAACTTGGCAGCCACGAGCAGGATTGCCAGAAGCAACAACAGCGGTAGAAGACTCAAGGATGGCTCGACTGCCAGGAAAGTCATCATGGTTGTCGACGCTCATTTATAGGCAGGTTCAGGGCTTCGCGGCCCCAAGGGAGACGGACCCATGGATGAGTGGATCAGATTATAGCAGGATGGAATTATCCAATCTGCTCCACGATATGCCTGCCCCTCTTAGAAATCTCGACTTCCTCCCCGTCGGGGAATCGAATCCAAACAAGGTCTGCCTCGCTGCGTACCTCGAGTCCGCGCCATATCAGTCGAACCGGATAGGGAAAAGGGTTTCCAGGCAGCAGGCGCACTTTTTGGGGACTCATTAGCTCCACGCCCAGGGCATCCAGGAAGAGCTTCAGGGGCGGCGAACCGGTGAGAGACCCAGCCTCCCCCACTCCCAGTGGTTCGTCTGCATGGTAACGGGCGCAGAAACCGGCCTCTTCTTGCAGGGCACCCATCCCAGCCTGGATCAGCCGATCCGCGAGCTCAGCCGCCTCCCCGCGCGCCTCGCAGGCGAGCAGACCCTCCCCCAGCAGTGCATTCCAGAACATATCCACCGGCCCGCTTCCCCCTTCGCCGTCCGGCGCGTAGGCCTTGTCCCGAGCCGAGCAACTGGGAATGCCGCTGCGCCGCCAATAGCGCTTCTCATCCAGCAGGGTTCTCTGAACGAGAGTCTCGGCCCTCTGACTGTCCAGCATGCCGGCCCACAATGGAAGCAAGGTTGTGACATCCTCGCGTGCCAGATCTCCGGCATGTAATTCGACCCGGAATCCAGCAGGCAACCCATCCACCTCGATGTATTCGATCGCTTTGCTGGGCTTCTCGCTGGTCAGGCTGCCGATGCCCCAGAACCATCGAAAGTGTCGCTCGGTGTAGCGTTCGACCCGGGCGCGGCCCTTCAAGCCCCTCGAACCCACCCGGATCCGGAATTTTGGGATCGCACCATCCGGGCCCAGGATCCGAAGCAGGGCGCGCACGGGCACTTCGAATTCCCGCCCCACTTCTTTGCGGAAGGATCCCCGGCCCCGCGCAAGCAGGCCACCTCTTGGAGTGCTATGCAGATCACGATCCCGATGCTGAAAAGAGGCCTTCCGGGGAGACCAAGAAGCCTCCACCATCTCCTTCAGCCTCTCGGCCCGGGCTTCGAACTGCTTGCATGCCTTCGATTCCCCAACCACCTCGGCCAACGCCAAGAGGTCCTTGCACTCACGGTAGAGCGCAGCGGCCAGATCGATGGTCTCGGCCTTCGATATCTCGTAGCCCTGCGCCCATGCGAAGAAGGGGGAGAAGGCCGGCCAATCTTCAAAGCCAGCCTGAAGAACATGATCCCACTCCGGAATTCCATCACCATCCCGATCTCGGCGCGGGCTGAACCAGGATTCGAGATAACCCCGTAGCTCGGCGAAGTGCTGCTGCAGGAAGTGCTCATCTCCGGTGCGCTCGAAGAGGGCACGCGCCAGGTAGCAAAGATAGGGCGGACCGATTTGTCCGGCCTCCAGCCCGCTGGCCGGTGACTCCCGGCCAGCTGCTGCGCCCTGCCTTGCGAGCAGGTTTTCAAGGATGCCCTGGGCGAGCTCGGGTTGGCCTGGAAGGAGTTGCAAAGCGGCGTAGATCTGGCCCCGGGCTTCGCCTGACGAATCAAAGGGCCTCGGGCGTCCATGCTCGGTGTGTCCATCCCTGATGATGCGGTGAGGCCTGGCCCAGAGCTTGCGGGCATACCGCGTGGGGCTTGCCAGACACTGCAGCGTGTCGCGCTGCGCCAGCCAGAGCGCCACGTCTCGTCGTTCATCCCCGGTACGAATATCTATCAGGGCGCTATTCCTCAACTTCAGGCTGGCGATTTGCGGCTCCCATGCCACCTGCATCCGCTCGCGGCAAGTCGCAAAGGCTTGAGCTGCTTCACGCCCGCCGCAATGCACCCAGCGCCATGTGCGCGAAAGCCCGGGCTGAAGGCGAGCCTGCACTGAAAGCGCTGGATAGGGCGTTGGAGCCAGCACGCCTCCGCCACTCAGGAAGAGCACAGGCTCCAGATCGCTTGCGCGGCCCACCAGCACCGTGACGCCGGCCATCTCCCTTTCCCCCATCGCGGCTTGATCGCCCAAGGGCTGGAGGACGGCATGAAGCCGCAAGCCGGCATCGAGTAGCCCGTCCGTGGTGTTCAGAACCGTATACGCGCCTTCGAGGACCTGGCCCGCGGAGGCCCAGGTTTCACTCACGACCTGCAAGCCCTCGAAGGGCTCGCCGCTCCACTCGATGTAGTCGGGCAGCAAGGTATGAATTCGCGGGGGCCGGAAAAACCTTTCTGGATCCAGAACGAGTTGATCCCCCAATCGAAAGCCAGGGAAAATATGCATGAGGGGCACACGCTGGCCATAGGTTGTGCGCAGCGACATGGCCCGTGGCTGCTCCTCACCGGGAGCCAGCTCCCAGATTTGGTCATATCCCGGCTCGACCTGTGTCCAGCGGGCATCCGCGGCGATTCGCAGCGATAGGGGTTCATCTAGCAAGAGGTTCCAGCGTCGCATGGCATGATTGTACAGCACAACCGTCTTTGGGTCCCCTGCGGCCCAGCGTGCTAGAATGGCGGCGCCGTCCCAGGAGCGAAATCATGGATCAGCGATATCGTGGCATGTACTTTGAGGAGTTCGAGGTCGGCCAAACCATCCGGAGCCCCGGCCGTACGGTGACCGAGGCCGATGTGGTCTTGTTTGCAGGCCTCTCGGGCGATTTCAACACCATCCACACCGATGCGGAATATGCCGCAACGACACCCTTCGGCGCGCGCGTGGCCCATGGCCTGCTGGGCCTGGCCATCGCCTCCGGTCTGGCGGTCCGGACAGGGATCATGGAGGGCACCGTCCTGGCATTCCGTGAAATCATTTCATGGAAATTCAGCCGGCCGGTCTTCATAGGCGATACGATTCACATCATCATCGAAGTGGAGGAAACCAAAGCCATCCCCCGCTTGGGCGGCGGATCCCTGTTGCTGGCTGTGGATGTACGCAATCAGGACAATGAGACGGTCATGAAGGGCCGCTGGAGTGTCTTGGTGCAGAGCCAGCCCTGATCCCGCATGCTATAATGCCGAACCATGAGCCAATCGGCCGACGATCGACCCCTGGGCGGGGCTTCCGATCCCGAAAATCCGGAGAGCGGGGAGCGTCCGGAGCGTGCCCACAGGCCAGGGAAGCCCGCGCTGGACCCCAAGGAACGGCTCCGGCGACTTCTCAGGGCCGAGGATCATACCCTGCCCCCGTTGGATGCCGGGCCCCAAGAACACCCTGAGCCTCCACAAACCTCCACGGAACGACCGCCGAAGGCCGATCACCCTCAACCCCAGCCCGCGCCCTCATCCGAGCAGCCCATCGATCGGGAGTTGCCCCGGCCCGTCCCTGAGAATGATCTCGACGGCACCCGTGTGGTGCCAGCGGCCTTCCAAATCCCCAGGCCCCCGGATGGGATGCAAATCATCCGTCCTTCGACCTGGAGCGGCTGCGGGGGCTGCCTGCTCCGCATGGGGATTCTGGGCTTGTTTCTGTCCGCCGCTCTGCTGATCGGCGCAATCACATTTGGCATCTATCAGTATTATGCCCTGGCGGCCACGCTTCCTCCCGTGGAGGACCTTCAGCAGCATGCTGCCCAGTTTGAAACCACCCGCATCCTTGACCGGCAGGGCAACTTGCTCTACGAGATCCTCGATCCCAACGCCGGCCGCAGAACATACGTCCCGCTGGAGCGCATCTCGCCGTACATGGTGGCCGCCATCCTGGCCACCGAGGACTCCCAGTTTTACAGCCACCCGGGGTTTGACCTGCTGGCCATCCTGCGCGCCGTGTGGCAGAACTACACCCAGGGGGATGTCGTCTCTGGGGCCTCCACTATCACCCAGCAGATCGCCCGCAATCTGCTCTTCTCACCCGAGGAGCGCGCCCGCCGCACGGCGCGGCGCAAGACCCGCGAGGTCCTTCTGGCGGCGGAGATCACACGTCGCTACTCGAAGGACGAGATCCTTGAGCTCTATCTTAACCAGAGCTACTTCGGCAATCTCGCCTACGGTGTGGAGGCCGCCGCGGAGACCTACTTCAACACCACAGCCGACAAGCTCACCCTCGCCCAGGCTTCCTTCCTTGCCGGGCTGGTCCAGGCACCATCGGTCTACGACATCTACACGAACCGCGAGGCCACGCTCGCCCGTCACCGGCAGGTGCTGACCCTGATGGTTGAGACCAGCCGGGAGCAGGGCTGCATCTACGTCAGCAACGCCCAGAAGCCGATTTGCATCTCGGCTGAAGAGGCGGGCATGGCCGCGGCGGAAATCGCCGCCTATGAATTCCATACCCCGGATATCCAGATCCGCTTCCCACACTGGGTCCACTTCATACGCTCCGAGCTCGAAAGCCTGTTTGACGCCCAAACGATCTATCGCTCCGGTTTCACCGTCCACACCAGCCTGGATCCCATCCTGCAGCAGCAGGCACAGGAAATTGTGCGCCAGCAGGTGAATGCGCTGGCCGAGAAAAGGGCCACCAATGGCGCGCTGGTCGCCATCCGGCCCTCTACCGGCGAGATTCTCGCCATGGTGGGCTCAGCGGATTTCTACAACGAAGAGATCGATGGCCAGGTGAATATGGCCATCCGGCCCCGGCAGCCTGGCTCCTCCATTAAGCCCCTCACCTACACCGCCGCATTCGAGAAAGGTTGGACACCCGCCACCTTGATCTGGGATGTGCCCTCGGAATTCCCACCCTCCGGGGACCCGAATGACCCCCGCCCGCCCTATAAGCCCGTCAATTACGATGACCGTTTCCACGGTCCCGTGACAGTGCGATCGGCCCTGGCCAATTCCTACAACGTGCCCGCCGTGAAGACCCTGGCCTACGTGGGCATTTACGATGACCCGAACACGCCCGCCGAGGAGGGGCTGATCCCCTTTGCCCGCCGCGTGGGGATCACCACCCTGGACCGCCAGGACTACGGGCTCTCCCTCACCCTCGGCGGCGGGGACGTGACCCTCCTGGAATTGACCTCCGTCTATGCCACACTGGCAAATAACGGCCTGCGGGTTGCCCCCACAGGCATCCTGCGCATCGAGGATCGCGAGGGCGCAATCGTCTACGAGCATGAGGCCCAGGGCGAGCAAGTCATCCGGCCCGAACACGCCTACCTCATCACCGACATCCTCAGCGATAACGAGGCCCGCACCCCAGCCTTCGGGCCCAACTCGGCGCTGCGACTACCCTTCAAGGCCGCCGCCAAGACTGGGACCACCAACGATTTTCGCGATAATTGGACCCTGGGATATACGCCGGACATCGCCGTGGGGGTCTGGGTGGGCAACGCGGACTACACACCCATGATCAACACCTCGGGCCTGTCCGGCGCTGCGCCCATCTGGAATCAATTCATGCAATTTGCGCAGGAACGGCTGACCGGGGGCGTTCCCAGCCCCACGGTGCGCCCGGCGGGTGTCGTCGATCGCATTATCTGTGCCATCTCCGGCACTGAGCCATCCGAATGGTGCCCCCGACAGAAGACCGAAATCTTCGCCAGCGATCAGCCACCGCTCCCCAAGGATCAGGACTTGTGGAAGAAGGTCTGGGTGGATAGCTTCGCCCTGGAGCTGGCGTCCACAGAATGCTCAGAGTATACGGTGGAGAAACTGGGCCTCAATGTCGAAGACCCCTGGGGCCGAAGATGGCTTCGGGAGGACCCGGCGGGCAAGGCCTGGGCGGAGGAAATGGGATTCGAGGATGAACCGCTCTTCTTCATTCCCAAGGCCACCTGCAGCGAAGATAGCCCCCGTCCCATCTTGGCTTTCACAGACCCGCCAGAGGGCGCGACGATTACTACCAGCCCGGTGGCGATCTTCGCCCGCGCGGCGGCCACCTCCGAATTCAAAGACTGGATTCTTGAGCTGGGGACCGGATCGCAGCCCCGGCATTGGCCTGATATCGCCAGCGGCCGGGAACCCCTCCGCCAGCCGGGCAAGCTCCTCGATTGGGATCTCCGGGACGTTCCGAACGGCCCAGTCACCTTGCGGCTCACTGTGCGCAGCGAACGCGGCGGGAAAGCCTCGGTCGACCTGCACTTGAATATCTTGCTTCCGACACCCACACCCACGCCAACCGCCACGCCGACCCAGACACCTACGCCCACGCCGACGCCCACGCCCACGGTCACGTTAACGCCGATCCCCTCCGAAACGCCCAGCCCCTCGCCCACTGAGTAGACCCGATCAGGGTCGCCTATTCTGTCTTGGGAGGTCTGAGCGCGGCGTCCTCACGGTCCCACCAGAGTTCCCGATAGACGCGGCGCCAATCGCTGATGGCCCGCGCGGCAATGATCACCCCCACCAACGCGGCCGCCAGAGCCGCTTCCCATCCCGCGCCGGCGAGCAGCCATAATGGCGCCACCAACAACCCGGTCAGGGCGTTGGCGCGCGCCGAATGCCGCAGCAGCAACTGCAGCCCCGCGCCCATGCCCAGCGCCAAGGCGAACCCAAAGGGCCAAATCACCAGCAGCGCCGCCGCCCCGCTCGCCATCCCCATGCCCCCGCGCATGCCCGCAAACACCGGCCAGCAATGCCCGATGACCACCGCAGCCCCGGCGATTGCCATAGCCCAGCCGGGCGCTCCCATGAGCATCGGGATCGCCGCCGCCAGTGCGCCCTTGGCAGCATCTAGCAGCAACACCAGAATCCCGGCCCCCCAACCGGCGGCCCGCATGGTGTTTGTCGCGCCGGCATGCCCGGACCCGACCTGGCGCACATCCACGCCAGCTCTCCAGCGCGTGATCAGCAGGGCAAAAGGCACCGAGCCCAGCAGGTAAGCCAAGGCCCCGAATCCCAGCGCCCACAACAGATCCGACTCAATACTGGCCCCCAGCGGCTTCCTCCTTATAAAAGCGGGAGTTGTGGATCCTGCCTCTCGGGCGGATCGATCGCCAGGCGCGACACAAGCTGCTCCCTCGTGAGTGCCTGTTCGGTTGCCAGTCTGCGCACATGCCTGAATTTGATCACCCGCACGCCGCTCTCCAGCCAATCCCGTAGCCGCGGATCCCGGCGGGACTTTTCTGCGATCAGGCCCGCCCGCCCGCCAGGCAGCACCCAAAGCACCCTCGAATCTGTATCCCATGGAGAAGGTCCCCACGCCGAAGTTTCAAGGATGCGGAAGCCAAAGCGAACCTCACCCTGATCGTCCAGCCAGAGCAGCGGGTCTTCCCCCTCGACTTTCCATCCCAGCGAACGGCCCAACTCCGTGAGCAGCGAACGCATCTCGACGCAGTCGCGACTTCGGGCTTCCGGCCTATCCTCGTCCCGCAACCGCCACCTGCCCTCGGGGTCGGGGCCTTCTGCATAGGAGGAGAGGCAGGCCCGCAGGAAGCGCTGGTCCGGCGTCAGCAAACCGGGGAGCGCATGGCAGGCAATCCGTTCCAGCGCCTCGGCCGTGATCGTCCCTTGTTCTCGCAGGGTTGTCACGACCAGATTCTCCACGCGATCGGAGAGACTCTCGCCCTGCTCCGGTGGCGTGCGAAGCCAATAGAGCCCGCTTTCCGGATCGGCCCCGCGACCCAGATGGACGAAGACCTCTTCATCCCCCACGACATCTGCCACGTGCTCACCAATCGTTTGCAAAGTTGCCTTACCCAGGGTTCCCCAGGCAGGAGCCAGCCAGCCCCTCTCCGCCAGCATGAACCAGATACCGCCATGCAGTACCCCATAGGGTGCGGGCTCATTGCGGGCGTGCAAGACGCTGGTCGCAGCTTCCCGCATGGCCGTCTTCATCTGCGCATCATTGGTTGCCTGAGGTTGATCCCCGGACAGCTCCCAGAGAATAAAGCCTTGCTCCTCGTGGGCCCGCAGAGCCCTCCCGCGTATCTTGAATCCCGCGCTTCCAAACCCCAGCAGCGCCGCCGCCACGAATCCGGGCTCCGCCTCCGGCAAGTAGGCCGCCGCGGGCGCGCCGGCTTCGACCAGTGGGCTCGCATTCTGCAAGACCGTCCGCAGCGCACCGGCATGCCAGGCCCAATCATAACGCCGCCTGCGGAGTGCCACCTTGACATTGGCGGCTGCCTCCCGGCCCCACAGCCAGGCGGTCCACAAGGCCGATAGAGTCCAGTAAGCCTGATTAGGGCGGGGAGGCACCGTCAGGATGGCCGGCAGCCGCGAGTCCCCCAGCGCCTCCTGCAAACTCCGCAGAGATCCTGCATAGAGTGTCACCCTCCCGGGCTCCAGGCGCTGATCCTCCTCCCAGTCAAGCAATTCCACTCCCGGATCCTCCAAAGCCCACGAGGCGACCGCGCGCTCCATCGCCCGCCAGACATTGTGCTCACGGAATCGCGGCGAGGCGGTCAGAAGCCGGGGACGCGCACGCCCTTCGGGGTGGCTCCAGAGGGCGTTGGCGGCATCAAAAGCCGAAAGCAGCAGCGCATCGATCGCCGGCCGCATCTCTGGCTCGATGCGAAGCTGCGCCACCTTGTTCAGCAAGGCGGTCAAGGCATAGAGCGCCCGGCCAGGATAGACTGAGAGCGCTGCCTCGGCATGCCGCCGGTCCGGATCGCCCACCGGGGCTACCTGCTCGAGCGCCATCGCGTGGTGCAGGCCACGGCGAGAGTAGTCGAGTGCCCGCTCCCAATCAGCCTCCGTGGCGGCTGCCTCTCCGGCGTAGGCACAGCGGTCGCATGCATAGACCTTATGAGAGGGGCCGCCCAGATCGCGGTCCCAAATGAAATAATCGACCGAGACAGGTTCTCCACAGCGCGCGCAATGGCTGGCATAGAGGTCCAGCAAGAAGCGCTCCATGCGGGTTCCATCCTTGGGCATGGCCCCCAGATGCGCCAGCGCACTCCTGAGCTCCTCTATGCGCAAGGGCTGCAGGGTCCGTTTGAGAACGAAGCGATTGATGGGATTGTTGGCGACAACCAGGATCGCCGCTCCCGCCCGGGCAGCTTCTAAGGCCACGCGGGGGGAGGCGCCGAAAGGATCAAGGAAACGATCTTCCAGCAGGCCGTATTCACGCAGAATGCGGCCGATCACCCCCTCATCCACGGGTGGAAAGAAGCGCTGGAGCGGCGCGTCATGCACGCAGGGGTATCCAACCGGCAATGGAATATCCATCTCTTCATGAGTATACGCCAAGTACCTCGCTGTCAGGCCATCCATCCCCTCGTTTGCAGGTTCGGCCCTAGGGATTGCCCTGGTCGAGCGCCTGGCTTAGACTCTCTCCCATGAAGTCGAAAAGGAAAGCATGCGGATGGCGCAGGTTTCAGGGAGGTTGGGCGGTTACCGGCCTGCTCATCGTGCTCACGGCTTGCGCGCCGCCGGCCGCCGCCACCCCCCAGCAAACAGCGACCATGGCGCCGCCCATGGAAACGCCCAAGGCCATCCCCTCCGCCACGGCCTTATCCTCCCCATCGCCCCAGCCTACGCCACGGCTTCAGGCTTGCCCTGTGCCGCCCGGGGAAGCGCCTTTCCCCACTCTGGCTGATCCGGGGAGCTGGGCCGCTGAAATCCTCGAGTACCTCAACGCCGGCGGCGGCCTCGAGCGTCTGGAAACCCACCTGTCTGCCGCCTCGGCGAACAGGGCTGCGCCTAGCCTGCATCTAGCCGACCTCACCGGCGATGGCTTGCTCGATATCGTGCTCTCATGGATTGCCTGGGATGACCAGGCGGAACTGACTTCGGCGGCCGTGCTCATCTTTCGATGTGATGCGGATGAGTATCGGCTGGCCTACGCCGCCCGCCCGGAAAAGGAGGGGGAGACCCCTTCCATTCTCACGGTCCAGGATCTCACTGGCGACAGCCTTCCCGATCTGCTGATGGCCAATCGATCCTGCGGCGCCCATACCTGCTTCTCCCGCCTGCAGCTTCTCTCCTGGACACATTCGGAATTTGTCCAAGTGCTCCAAGGCCGGACGGATGACCTGCCCTCGCCGGAAATTGAAATCCTGGATGCCGATCGTCCCGGACCCAAGCGCATCGCCATAACCGCCACCGGCATCGCCTCGGCCGGCGCCGGCCCTTACCGCCAAAAGACCCGCATCTGGGCCTGGGAAGCCGGCCAGGGCCGGTTTCTCCCGGTCGAGGAATTTCTCGAGCCCCCCGTCTATCGAATTCACTGGGTGCATGACGCCGACCAAGCAGCCGAGAAGGGGCATTACGAGCAGGCCATTTCCCTATATCAGGCCGTCATCGAGCAGGACCTGGACGACTGGATCTACGGCCCCGAAGGGGGCCAGCGGCTGGCGGCCTATGCCCTCTACCGCCAGATGCTGGTGCATCTGTGGCGATCCGATCCCGCCGCAGCCGGCGAAACGCTGAACTTCCTGCAAAACGCCCATCCCGCAGGCTCGCCTGGAAGTGCCTATGCCGCTCTTGCCATGCGGGTATGGGGGGCCTTTCAAGAGGGTGGAGGGCGGACAGCGGCCTGTCAGGTCGCGGAGACCTTCGCCGCTGCCAACGCGGCGGAAATCATTGATCCCCTAAATTACGGGTATGCCAACCGGATCTACACCGCCCAGGACCTATGCCTCCCCCTTGATCTCGAGTAGCCGCACGCGGTCTATCGCTTCTAGTTTGCGCCGTGATGGAGAGTACCCATGCCACCTTTGCCCGTCGCCCGATTTGAGAATGATCTCCCGGAGATCATCCGCCTCCTGCGCAGGCTCGTTGAGCAGGAGTCACCCACAACAGAGAAGTCCGCCGTGGACGCGCTCGGCGAGTTGATCGCCGGAGAGATGAGAGCTCTGGGAGCGGAGGTCCAGCAATATCCCCAGACCGAAGCGGGGGACCATTGGCTCGGCGATTGGGGAGAGGGAACGGGTGGCCTGTTGCTCCTGGCCCACATGGACACCGTCTACTCTCTGGGAACCCTGGAGGCCATGCCATGGCGGGAGGAGGCGGGGTTCCTGTACGGGCCGGGCGTGCTCGACATGAAGGCGGGCATCGCCATTGCCCTCACCGCGATCCGCCACCTGCGCGCCTCGGGAAGGATGCCCACGACACGGATATCCCTGCTTTGCACCTCGGATGAGGAGACCGGCAGTCACACCTCCCGGGCCCTGATCGAAAGCCTCGCCGCTGGCCGGAGCCTGGTATTGTGTCTCGAACCCGCCTTGCCCGACGGCTCGCTGAAGACCTGGAGGAAAGGGACCCTCGATTTCCGTCTGGAAGCCCGGGGCGTCTCGGCCCACGCCGGCGCCGACCCAGACCGCGGCGTAAACGCCATCGCCGAGATGGCACACCAGATTCCTTTGATCCTCAAGCAGGCGGCTCCGGGGCTAGGCACCACGCTCAACCCGGGGGTTATCCGGGGGGGGACGCGCACCAATGTGATCCCAGAACGTTGCACCCTGCTCGTGGATGGCCGCGCGAAGACCGTAGCAGAAGGGGAGCGCCTGATCCGCAGCCTGAAAGCGCTAAAGCCCATCCTGCCGGGGGCCGAGCTCAAAGTTGAAGCAGCCTGGAACCGGCCACCAATGGAACGCACTCCCCAAATCGTCACCAGCTACGAGAAGGCCAAAGCCTTGGCGGCGTCGCTCGGGCTATCCCTGGGAGAAGGCGGCACGGGGGGGGCCTCGGATGCCAATTTCGTTGCGCCCTTGGGCGTGCCGGTCCTGGATGGCTTGGGCGGGGTGGGAGAGGGGCCGCATTCCCCGGGAGAACGCGTGCTCGCAAGGTCACTCGCCGAGCGGACAGCCTTGCTGGCAGCGCTGCTCACGGAAGGCTAATCAGCAGACCCTGCAATTCCTCGAAGCTGCGGGCCCTTGATACCAGGCGCAGGAATTCGGCCGGGGAGGCGATGCGAGCCCAAAGCTGACGCACAGCCTCCCCTACAGGATCATCCCCTGCCGGACCTCCGGGCTCATCCGCATAGGCGCCATGAAAGGCGAAGTAGGCCTGATTGAGCCTGCGGATGTGATAGCCATGCTCCCAGAAGACCAGCCGCCTGGCTTCCATGTAGCGTTCCGCCTCCTCGATCTTCCCCTCCGCCAGCAGCGCGTCCACGCGAAGCCGCGTCTCCCGCATCTCAGCCCGGAAGTCGAAGGTGGGTGGCTCCTCTTGTTGCGGCGGGGGTCCTGCCGGCAAGGTCGGCGCAGGAGGCGGCGGCAGCCGTTCTGGGTAGCAGGTCTCTAACACCCGGCGGGCGATGGCCTCCCCGATCAACGAGGCCACCGTCTCATTGATGGTCCGCATCTCGGGGCTGGCCCCGTACCGCCAGCCAAGCGGGCGCAGCGCCAAGTAATTATGAGTCCATTCATGGGCGACTACTTCGGCAATCCAGCGCAAATCCGCGCTCTCCTGCACCATCGTGGGATAGGTTCCAAGCCCTCCAACAGGCACTACCAGCGCAGAGACATTGAGCGCCTGCTCGACCCTGCGCTCGAGCTGGATCTTCTGCTCCAAGGTCAGATCAACCTTCAAGGAAATGCTCGCCTCCTGGCGAATCACTTCTCTGGGCGAGACGATGAGCGAGGAGGGCAATGGCGCGAAAGTAAAGACCACCGGCGGGAAAGGCACGCCTGCTAGCCCGATACCCGAGTCTCCCAGCGCCAGAGCAACCTGTTCCTGGAGCGCGCTCTCCGCCAGGGGCCGCAGCCGGTCCAGGCGCCGCGCCTCCTGCCTGAGCTGGATGCGGATATCCGCCGCGTCCCCTTCGGGATTCTCACGTGTGGGATCTGCCAGAGTAGTTTCCAGGTCAGCGCGCAACTGGTGCACGCCCACGAGTGTGTCCAAGTACTCCAGGACCACTTGCCTTCGGTCGGCATCCGCGAGGTAATCCGTCGCCCGCAGCCCGGCCGCGCCTGTCTTTTCGGCCAGGGCCGTCACCGTCCAGGTGAGGAAATCGAACTCGACGGGAAATGTCAGCCGCCCGATGCGATCGGCAAGGGTTTGGCCCGCCAGCGTGCTGCCGCCCAAGGCGAGCGTCAGCGCCAGCGCGAAGATCACGCTCCCGATACGGGCCAGGAGTTTAAGCGGCGGCGTCGATCGGAACATGGGGGCATCATACCAAGCGGCCAATTCGTGTCAATGCCACTATGTTATAATCACGATCTCATCCGGCCGCGTAGATTTGGCCGAGACCTCACCTGAAACCATGAACTTCCTCGTCACCGGTGCAGCCGGCTTCCTGGGATCCGCCCTCGCCAATCGTCTCACCCGCGAAGGCCATCAGGTGCGTGCGCTGGATGACCTCTCAGCCGGCGATCCGGAGCGCCTCAGTCCGGATGTGCTCTTCACTCGCGGTGATGTCACCGATCGACCCAAACTCTGGACCTTGCTGCAGGATATCGACTGCGTGTATCACCTGGCGGCGAAAGTCTCGGTCCCCGAATCGGTGCTCTACCCCCGGGAGTACAACATCATCAACGTCGGTGGAACGGTGAGCGTGATGGAGGCCATGCGCGACGTGGGCGTGCGGCGGGTCGTCTTCATCTCCTCGGGCGCCATCTATGGCGACCAGGCAGCGCAGCCACTCAGGGAGGACACGCCTCCCAATCCCGGCTCGCCGTATGCCGTATCCAAGCTGGCAGCCGAGCATTACGTCCGCACCATCGGCACGCTCTGGGGCATCGAGACCGTCTCGCTACGGGTCTTTAACGCCTACGGGCCTGGGCAGCCGCTTTCGGTGGCCCATCCCCCCGTGATCCCCCATTTCCTGCGCCAGATCGCCCGAGGCGGGACGCTCGTCATCCACGGCCGGGGTGAGCAGACCCGCGATTTCGTCTACCTCGATGACGTGATCGAAGCCATGGTCGCGGCTGCCACCGCACCCACTGTCGACCGCCTGGTCATCAACATCGGAAGCGGCGAAGAGACCAGCATTCGCGATCTGGGTCAATATGCCATGGAAGCGCTGGGCATGGAGGCAGAGTGGATCTTAAAGGAGGACCAGGATCCAGGCCCTTCACGGATGTGCGCCGATATCCAGCGGGCGAAGGAGAAACTCGGCTACTCGCCGCGCTTCCGTCTTCAAGATGGACTTAAGCGCATGATCCAGCAAGATGCGCGCTTCCAACCCGCCAACGGTTAGCTCGCTTCCCGCCAGATGCAACCCTCACTCGCACCCGCCTGCAATCCCCCCAACCCGACAACAGCCCTTCGGCCGAGATGAGCCAAGCCCCACGGCTGCCTCGCGAGTTCTACGCCCAGCCCACCCTTACCGTGGCCCGCCAGCTGCTCGGGCAGCGTATCGCGCGCCTGGAGCCCGGCGGGCTTCGCACAGCGGGCTTGATCACTGAAACCGAAGCCTACATCGGCATCGATGATAAGGGGTCGCATGCCTCCATCGGGCGCTCGCCACGCAACGCCCCCATGTGGGGTCCGCCCGGCTTCGCCTACGTCTACTTCATCTATGGCATGCATTGGATGTTCAATATCGTGACGGAGGAAGAAGGATTCCCCGCCGCGGTCCTCATCCGCGCCCTGCTGCCGGAGGAAGGTCTCGAGATCATGCAGTCCCGGCGCGGAGACCGGCCGCTCCAATCCCTGACCGATGGCCCTGCCAAGCTCTGCCAGGCGCTCGGGATCGACCGCAGTTTCAATGGCTCCGATCTCTGCTCCCCGGAAGCCACGCTCTTCCTCGAACGCGGTCTAGCCATCCCGGATTCGGCCGTGACAATCGGACCGCGCGTGGGTTTAAACCAGGTAGATGAGCCCTGGAAGAGCATGCCGTGGCGTTTCAGGGCTCATATTAATCGCTGATGGCCAAAGGAGAAAACCGCATGGGACTTCTCGAGGGCAAACGCGCCTTGATCTTCGGCGTTGCCAACGACCATTCGATTGCCTGGGGCATTGCCAAGGCCATGCATGACCAGGGCGCGCAACTCGCTTTTTCATACGCCGGGGAGGCCCTAGAGCGCCGCGTGCGGCCGCTGGCCGAATCGGTGGGCTCGACCTTCGTCGAACCCTGTGACGTGACCCAGGATGAGCAGATTGAGGCGCTCTTCAGCAAGGTGGGCGAGCGCTTCGCACCGCTCGACATCCTGGTCCATGCCATCGCCTATGCCGAGCGCTCGGATCTTCAGGGCGATTTCCACCAAACCAGCCGCGCCGGCTTTCAAATCGCCATGAACGTCAGTGTCTACTCATTCATCGCCCTGGCCCGCGCCGCATTGCCACACATGAACGCGGGCGGCGCCCTGTTGACGCTGACGTATTACGGCGGCCAAAAAGTGGTCCCCAACTACAACGTCATGGGCATCGCCAAGGCCGCGCTCGAAGCGACTACCCGCTACCTGGCTGCCGACCTAGGTCGGCATGGCCTGCGGGTAAACGCCATTTCCGCCGGACCCGTTCGGACGCTCTCGGCCGCCGGCGTGACCGGCTTCAAGCGTTTGTATCGCCAATTCGCCGCCCGGACGCCCTTGGGGAAGAATATCACCATTGAGGATATCGGCGATGCCGCCGTCTGGCTCTGCTCGACGATGGCCAGCAAAGTGACGGGCGAAATCCTTTTTGTGGACTCGGGTTACAATATTTTGGGGATCCCGATGAACTTCAATAAGGATGGATCCTGACGCCCGAAGACAGAAAGGGCAGGCGTGTTTTCCCGATTCCGCGGCGGCTCCCTCTTCCGCGTCGACCCTGAATTGCGTTCCTACCGCTCCAAAGTCGCTGGCCGGGCAATCCTCGGCGTCGCCTTTCTACTGGCGCTTTGGATTGCGATCGACGGCATCTTTTGGATGCAGGGCATCCGCCAGCCAGGCAGCAGCTACTTTCTCGATGTTCTCCTGATTGCTTTTCTCGGCGCCGCGCTCTTCTTGGCCGAACGCACCCGACGCTGGGGAAATGTGCCCCGCGCCGCGTACATCCTAGCAGGCTCGCTGCTGATCCTCACCTGGTTCACCTTCCTGCTCTTCCCGGCCTGGCTCTTGCCCATCACGCCTTTGCTCTTCCTGCCGATCCTAATCGTGGGTAGCGCCGTCGGTGGGCTGGCCACTTTCCTCATCTCCGCGCTGGCCTCCCTGTCGCTGCTCGCTGCCTGGTACCTCGCCAGCCCGGGGGGGGAAGTTCTGCTCCCTAATTCCACCATCTCGGCACCCCAGCCATTCGTGCTCGGCCAGATCGCATTGCACCAAATCATGGCGATCTTGCTCTATGGGTTCTCGCGTCACAATGAATTGAGCATCAAGCGGCTGCGCCAGCAAACCGAGAAACTGGCCGAGATGGCTCATACCGACCCGCTTACAGGCCTGGCGAACCGCCGGCACCTGATCGAGCAACTGGACCGCGAATTCACCCGCGCCCGCCGCTACCAGCGGCCGCTCTCCCTGCTCTACCTCGACCTGGATGGCTTTAAAGCCATCAACGACCATTTCGGGCATCTGTTCGGGGATGAGATCCTGCGCAACGCGGCGGTTTCCATGCGCTCGGTCCTGCGCACGACCGACCTGCTGGCGCGCATCGGCGGCGATGAATTCGCGGTCCTGCTTCCCGAGACAACCATTAAGGGCGCAATGGGCGTGGCCAACAAACTGCGGCGGGCCTTGACCGCCTTCAGCGCCAACCTCGGCACCGCAGTGCCAATCCTGACCTTCTCCGCCGGGGTTGCACAGATGCGCCCCGAGGACGAAAGTTTCGACGATCTGCTGGCCCGCGCCGATGATATTCAATACCAGGCCAAATCGGCAGGGCGCGGTCAGATCCGCTCCCAGCTCGATATCAGCCAGTTACCGCTCTTCAATCAGACCGAGCCTCCCAGCGACAACTAGGCCAACCAGCTGGATAAGGAGAGCATAGGATGGTGTATTCACATTTCCTGGAGTTTTCCACGCGGGGACATACCGATATCCACGACATCACCCAGGGCGTGCAGGAAGCCGTGACCGAATCCGGCATCCGTAAGGGCCTGGCGACGGTCTTTGCGCCCTCCTCAACGAGCGCCATCACGACGATGGAATACGAGGGCGGCGCCCTGGATGACCTTCGCCGGGCGCTAGACGACCTGGCGCCACCCAATGCTGACTACCGCCATAATCTCCGCTGGGGAGACGGCAATGGACACGCCCACCTGCGCTCAGCGTTATTGAAGCCCTCGTTTTCCATCCCCATTGTGGACGGCCGGCTGACGCTTGGCACTTGGCAGCAGATCGTATTCTTGGACTTCGATGTGCGTCCCCGCCGGCGGCGGCTTATCGTTCAAATCGTCGGCGAAGTGGGTTGCGAGGGGCGTCGATGAACGCCCCCCCAGGCAAGCTGGGACGGCGTGTGCTGCTGGCCGTGCTCGCCCACCCGGACGATGAGAGCTTCGGGCCAGGCGGGACATTGGCCCACTATGCCCAGGAAGGGGTCGAGGTCGAGCTCATCTGTGCGACCCGCGGCGAGGTCGGGGAAGTCCCTCAAGGCGGGCGGCTCTCCGAGGAACAAGTGGCCAGGCTCCGGGAGGACGAGCTGCGTTGCGCCGCCCGCCTCCTCGGCTTGCGTGCGGTCCACTTCCTAAATTACCGGGATTCAGGCATGCCGGGCAGCGAGTCCAATCGTCATCCCGCGGCGCTCACCGCCGCGCCCGTTGAGGAGGTGGCTTCGAAGGTTCGGGGGTGGATGCTCAAGATCCAGCCTCAGGTGGTCATCACTTTTGACCCCTACGGCGGCTATTGCCATCCCGACCACGTGGCCATCCACAAGGCCACACTCCTGGCCTTCAACAGCCTGCCTGAAGACAGCCACCAGGCTTACCGCCCCCAGAAACTCTACTACCATACGCTTCCCAAAGGCTGGATCCGGGTACTGGTGCGCCTGATGCCGCTGTTCGGACGCGATCCGCGTCGATTCGGCGTTAATCAGGACATCGATCTAGTCGAGATCGCATCCTTCGAAGTCCCGGTCCATGCGCGCATCCGCTATCGCCATGTGGCACACTTGAAGCAGCAGGCCTCCGCCTGTCACCAGAGCCAGCAGGGCGGTGGATCGGGCGGGTTGCTGGGGTTCCTGCTGCGAACCTTTCCCAGGGACGAGACCTTCATGCGCGCCTATCCGCCTGCGGATGAACGGGTGCGCGAGCGAGACCTCTTCGAGGGGGTCCGATAATGTCAAAGAGTGGTAAGATTGCGCCGCTCCGTGGCCCCGGGTTCGAGCCGCGCCGGGCTGGATCCCAGGCCTAGCCGCGGCAGCATGCGAGGGCGAAGATGCTTAGCTTCCTGGAACTGCCGGCTCTCCTGCTTACGGCCTTAATCTTCCTGCTGCGTGTGTCCGACATGTCACTCGATACGCTGCGGGTGCTCTTCGTAATTCGCGGCCGCAAGCCTCTGGCATGGATTCTGGGGTTCTTCCAATCCGGCCTTTGGGTGGTGGCCATCACCAGCGTCCTCAATACGCTTGACAACCCCTGGAACGTTCTCGCCTACGCGGCGGGTTTCGCAACCGGCAATGTGGTGGGCATGTTCATCGAGGAGCGTCTCGCCATCGGCCACAGCCATCTCCAAATCATCAGCTCCCGGCGGGGCAGCGCCATCGCCGAGGCGCTGCGCGGGGATGGCTACGCCGTGACCGAGGTGCCGGCGCGCGGGCGCGACGGCACGGTCAGCCTCATCAGCTGCAGCGTGCGCCGCAAGGACGTCGAGCGCGTGCGGTCCCGCACCCGCAACGTGGACCCCGAAGCGTTCATCACCGTGGAGGACATCCGCCCGATCCACCGCGGCTATTGGCGCTCCTGAGCATCTCCTGAGCATGGAAGCCCTGGCCGACCTCCCTGCCCTATTCACCCAATGGATTGCCATGCTCCTGCCCGAGCCACCTTTCCCGGCCCAGGTCCCTCAGGCCTGGCTTCCGGTGCTGATCTTCCTGATGCGAACCGCTGGCATCAGCCTCGCCACCCTGCGCATGCTTATGGTCGTGCGCGGCCGCCGACTGGCTTCCTGGACACTCGCCTTCATCCAATCGCTCCTCTATGTGACGGTATTCGCCGGCACGCTCGCAAACCTGCGCAACCCCTGGAACCTGGTGGCCTTCGCCGGGGGCTTTGCGACCGGCAATGTGTTCGGCATGACCCTCGAGAGCCTGCTCGCTCCCGGCCATAGCCTGCTGCGCATCTCCAGCGCCCATTTCGGAGCCGCCATCACCGAGGCGTTGCGATCCCACGGCTGGGGGGCCACAGAACTGCCCGCCAGAGGCCGGGAGGGGATGGTGAGCGTCATCTACTGCTACGTGCCAAGGCGCGAGGTCCCACGCGTCCGGCGCGCCATCCTCGCCCAGGACCCAGAGGCCTTCATCACCGCCCTCCATGTCCGTCCGCTTGGCGGCGGATGGCACGCGTAATCCTGCATCCTTCCTCTGCACGCCGCAATCTTCGGATTTGCGTTCCAGGCAGTAGGAAGACCGTTATGTTTGCATGGCACCTACCCTAAAGGTATAATCCCGCCACCTGGCTGGATGCTTGCGCGACTCACGGCGGCGCGTTCCGCGCCCGGATCTGGCTTCAGCCCGGCGTGATTCGGCCAAAAGGACCCCATGGCGATAAAGGGCAACCTGCGTGACTTCACCGTCACGCAGCTCTTGAACCTCATTAATCTTGCCCAGAAAACAGGGACGCTCACGCTGGAAGGACCCGATGCCATCGCATGGGTGTCGTTCCGGCAGGGCAAGCTCATCTATGCCCAAATGGGGAACGAGGACGGTTCGCTCACCGGCATCCTGACCCGCGCGGGCAAGATCACGCCCAAGCAGGCCCAGGTCATCCGACAGCACGCTACCGACAAGAGCGATAAGGAGCTCGGTCTGCTGCTCATCAACGCCGGCTACCTCACCCAGCGAGATATCCTTGCCAGCATTCGCGAGCATGTCCTTTCCATCGTCTACAAGCTCTTTACCTGGGTGGAAGGGCTCTTCCGTTTTGACGCCGATGTCCTGCCGCCAGACGATGCCATCACCATCCGGCTGGATCTGGAAAACATCATCATGGAGGGCACGCGCCACCTCCAGGAATTCGAGATGCTCAAGGAAGAGATCCCCAGCCTCGAAATGGCGCTTAACTTCGTCGACCGACCGGGCGCAAATATCCGCGATGTGCAGCTCACCGTTGAGGAGTGGAAGGTCGTCTCGTATATCAATCCCAAGAACACCATCCGGCAGATCGCCAAGGCCAACAAGATGAACGAATTGGAGATCCGCCGCATCGTGTACGGATTGCTGCAAGCAGGTCTGGTGGAGATTGTCCGACCCGAGGGCATGCCCTTGCCGCCACAGGCGCGCGCCATCCCGCCGGTGGACCGGAAGAAACAGACCTCGCTCGTAAACCGCCTGATCGATCGCATCCGCTCGCTCTAAGGGAAAGTGCCCTATGCAGACTGTCAAGATGGTTGTAACCGGTCCGTTCAACTCCGGAAAGACCGCCTTCATTCAGTCCGTCAGCGAGATTGACGTCGTTTCCACCGAGCGCAAAATCAGCTCGGAGGCCGAGCGGATTAAGGAGACAACCACGGTTGCGATGGATTTCGGGCGCATCACGGTGGATGATGATCTGGTGCTTTACCTCTTCGGCACGCCCGGCCAGAAGCGCTTCGATTTCATGTGGGAGATTCTCTCCGAGGGCATGCTTGGCTTCGTCGTCATGGTCGACAGTGCTCGTCCTGAGACCTTCCGCGAGGCGCGGGGCATTCTCCAGACGTTTAGGGCTTATGCGCCCACACCCTACGTTGTGGCGGCTAACAAGCAGGATCTGGATGACGCCTGGGAGGTGGACGACCTGCGTATCGCGCTGAAGCTCGACCCTAAGGTGAAGATGCTTCCCTGCGTCGCCACGGATAAGGAGACCGTCAAGCAGGTGCTGCTCGAGTTGCTCTATAGCATCTTGGAAGAAATGAAACAGGGCTAACGCGCCCGCCTCCCACCTCTCTCCTGTTGCCTGCCAACCCCCTTTCCCGTAAGATAACCCCGGATACTCACGCGAACTCTTGTCTCACGCCATTCGGCGCGGATAGCAGCCTGGCAGGCGCCATCAGTCCTAACGGTGCCACACGACGATCCCAGATCGCAGCGCCTGCAGGGGGGAGCACCGGCGGAGGCTGCGGTTGCCCCCGTCTGGCCGTATGAGGGGTAGCTGGCATGAACCCAGAGGGCGAAAACGCCCCACAATCGAGCAGGGGGCAGGAGCAGCGGGGTTCAGCCGGGTCCTCCCGGCCCCGATCCCGGTCTACGCACATCGCGCTTGCGCTTGAGCATGCCTCCGCCTTCACTCACCTGGGCGAACGCCTCTCCGGCGCAGCAGCCCTCCATGAGGCCATCGATGCTGCGCTGGATGCCACCTACACAATCCTCAGCGCCGATCTTTGCGAATTGAACTTGCTGGACCCGACCTCCGGGAACCTGACACCCCACCGCAGGCATTCCCCCTCCGCGGCGCACTTCATCGACGCCGCGCCCGATGTCTATCACCTTGGCGAAGGTTACACGGGCTGGCTGCTCGAGCACGGCCGCGGCTTGCTGGTCCCTGACATTCGCCGCCGGGCCCCAGGCGACCCCAAACCCGTGCGCGAGGAGTTGCCTTTCCGGTCCTACGTCGGTGTCCAGCTGACGGCAGGGGGCGAACGTTTCGGCACTCTGGAGGCCGCTCATTTCGAACCTCTCGCTTTCGGCGAAGCCTCTCTTGAACTCATCGCCCTGCTGGGGACCATGACCGCCTTGGCGCTCCAGAGAATCCAGCAAGGCTTGGCGCTCGAGCGCGGCGAGGCAGAGCTTGCGCGTCAGACCGAAATTCTTCGTCTGACATCCCAGATCCAGGATTTGGGTGCCCTGGTGACGGAGCTCTCGGCATACCTGGCACGCTCGCTGGGTGCGCCCGTTGCCGGATTCATGCACTACGACCCCCAGGCACAGTCATTTCGGGCCTTGGAGCCCTTCCATGGCCTAACCGAAGGCCTGCCGGCAGGACTTCGCATCTGGGAAGTGCCTCCCGATGGCCCACTGGCGGCGGTGTGGGCCTCCCAGACCTATTGGCTGGCCTCCGCCGTCGAGGGTGATTCGCTGCTCGAGCGTGCCGGGCTGGCCGCGCCGCTCGTGGAGGCCGGCATCCATAATCTGCTGATCGCACCCCTCCAAAGCGGCGAGCATCGTCTCGGCATCCTGCTCGCAGCCAACAAGCCTGGGGAGGGCTTTGGCGAATTCGATGCCGATCGAATCGTCAGCTTCGCTACGCTATGCGCCCCTCTGATCGAAGCCGCCCTTTCCCTCCACTCCTCGGAGGCACAGCAAGAACCGGGACAGATTCGGTCCGGAAACCCTGCGCCCGCCCTCGATCCACCCCTCGCCACTGCGGAGCCCATACTGTTGATCACCACAGAACTCTCCAGCGGATTGGACTTGGACAAGATGCTCAGCCGGGTGCTCGAGGTCTTGTGCCAATCTGCAGGTGCCGATCGCGGCGCCATTCTGCTAACCTCGCCTGAGGAGGGGCAGCTCATGCTGCGGGCTTCCTGGGGAGCTGGAACGCGACCGCCTCCCGGAGGACGGCCCATGGCGCAGAACCCTGACCAAAGCCTGGCGGGCTGGGTGATTGCCCACCGTCAGCCGGTGCTTCTGGATGACCTCTCCCAGGACGATCGTTGGGTGCCTTTCACTGAGGAGCGCCAGCCGCTTCTAAGCACGGTGGCTGCGCCCTTGACCGTGGGGGAAGAGGTGCTTGGCGCCATTCTGCTCCTCAGCCATCAGCCCGCGGCCTTCTCCGAGAGCCACAGGCGGCTACTAGCCTCAGCCGCACATCTTATCGCGCCGGCCATCCGCAGCGCCGAACTCTACGGCTTGATCGCCGACCAGGCGGAGCACCTCGGCATGATGCTACGCAGCCAACAGGTCGATGCCAGCCAATCACGCGCCATCCTGAACGCCATCGCCGACGGCGTGATCGTGACCAACCGCAGCCACCGGGTGCTGCTTTTCAACCCTGCAGCGGCGCGCATTCTGGGCCTGCCCGCCGAGCAAGTGATCGGCCAGGCGACCTCCCATCTCCTGGAAGCCCTCGGTGAACATGGGCAGGGGTGGTTCGACATCCTGCATGATTGGTCGCAAGCCACGCAGCCCCGCCCCGCTCCTCCTGAGCAGGCAGAACGGATGGAACTCTCCGATGGCCGGGTGATCGCCATCCACCCCGCGCCCGTGCTTCTGGGAGAGGAATACCTGGGCGCAGTCTCGATCTTCCGTGATATAACCCGTGAGGTCGAAGTCGACCGGCTGAAATCGGAGTTCGTGGCCACCGTGAGCCATGAATTGCGTACACCTATGACCTCCATCAAGGGTTTCCTCGATCTGCTGCTCATGGGAGTGGCCGGCGAGCTGGATACGGAACAACGTCGTTACTTGAACATCGTGCGGCAGAACACCGAGCGCCTGGAGATGTTGGTGGTGGACCTCCTCGATCTATCCCGCATCGAGGCCGGCAAAGTCCAATTACACTTCCAGCCCTTGGAGGTCGCCGCTCTTCTGTCCGAATTACAGCAATACGTAGAACACCGCTGCCAGGAGGAGGAGAAGCGCCTATCGGTCCACTTAGAGACGCCCAGCGAGCTGCCGCGGCTCTGGGGCGACCCTGAGCGTGTGCGCCAGGTCCTGGCGAACCTGGTGGACAACGCCTACAGCTACACCCCCACCGGGGGCGAGGTATGGCTGCGCGCCCGGGCCGCGGGCGCCATGATCGAGATCGAGGTCACCGACACCGGCATCGGGATTTCGCTCGAGGAGCAGGCCCGCATCTTCGAGCGCTTCTACCGAGGCGAGCAGGCGCTGATCATGGGCGTTTCTGGGGCCGGGCTCGGCCTCTCGATCGCTTTGCACATGGTGGAGATGCACGGCGGTCGGCTCTGGGTCACCAGTGAGGGTATCCCTGGCAAGGGCTCGACCTTCACCCTCGCCCTGCCAGCCGCACGCCCGGATGGCAGTGGACCGCTTGGCGAGGAGTCTTGATGCCCACCATTCTCATCGCCGAAGACGAACCCGATATCCGCGCATTGGTCACCATCGCCCTCGAAAACCAGGGCTATCGCGTGACCGCCGTCGCCGATGGGGCGAGCGCCTTGGAGACCATCACCCGCGACCAGCCCGATCTGGTCCTGCTGGATGTACGCATGCCTCGCTTGGACGGCTACGAGGTCTGCCGGCGCATCAAGGGCGAGGCATCCTTGCGCCATATCCCGGTCGCCTTCATGTCCGCCAAGGGGCAGAAAGCGGAGGTGCGCGCCGGGATGGAAGCCGGCGCCGATGCCTACATCCTCAAGCCCTTCTCGATGCAGCAATTGCTCGATAAGGTGGCGGAGATCTTGGGGCATTAGGATGAAGCCTGCCTGAACGCATTCTCATCTCCTCGATCTGTGGCACCTCTCCATCGCTGGGCCTTAGGCCCCCCGCACACTCTCCTTGACCTGCCTCGGATGCGAAGATATACTCTATATCGCTGAGACAAGAAGACCACGGGGAGCTCGGAAGCGCCGGGCTGAGAGGAGGGCCGATCTGCCCTCGACCCGCAGAACCTGATCCGGGTAATGCCGGCGGAGGGATGGCGATCCCACCTGAACGCGAATCCCTCCCGGCACGCTTACGAGGAGGGATTTTCCATTGCGCGCCATCATCATCAGCAACGGCATGATACGCCACCCCGAGCAAGACCTCACCTGGCTGCAGCCCCGTGACCTGCTCGTGGCCGCAGATGGGGGCCTCCAGCACTGCCTGGCATGGGGATTGAGGCCCGACCTACTCATCGGCGATCTCGATTCGGTGGCCGACGAAGACCTATCGGGCCTGCAGAGCCAGGGGATCGAAATCCAGCGCCACCCGGCCCGCAAGGACGAGACCGACCTGGAACTGGCCCTGTGCGAAGTCCAGCGCCGCGGAGCGCGCGAGGTCATTATCCTGGGCGGCTTGGGCGGACGCTGGGACCAGAGTCTGGCAAACAGCCTGCTGCTGGCCAACCCGGACTTCCGAGACCTAGCCCTGCGCTTGGTGGACGGCCCGCAGGAAATCATCTGCATCCATGCCGGGCAAACCGCCCACATCGAAGGAAGCCCCGGCGATACCCTCTCCCTGATCCCCCTTGCCGGCAACGCCTCCGGCATCCACACCCAAGGGCTGGAATACCGCCTGGCAGGCGAAGCGCTCGAATTTGCGACCACGCGAGGCGTGAGCAACGTCTTGCTCGAAGAGCAGGCGCAGATCCGGCTGCAAGCCGGTCGGCTTCTCTGCGCCATCATCCATCAAACGCATGGGCCCAATCCCACCACCGAGAAAGGAGGGACCGATCAATGATCCGTCGCATGCTCGTACTTCTCGCCGCTGCGGCCCTTCTGCTCGCCGCATGCCAGTCCCCAGCGGCGGAACAGCCCACGGAGACGCGCAGGCTCACCATCATGGGGCACGACTCCATAGAAGTATCCGAGGAGGTCATCGACGCCTTCGAGGCCGAGCACAACGCAGAAGTCAGCATTCTTAAAGCTGGGGATACTGGGACCGCCCTCAACAAGGCCATCCTGGCCAAGGACAACCCGCTGGCGGACGTCTTCTATGGCGTCGACAACACCTTCCTCAGCCGAGCACTCAACGAAGGCATCTTCGAACCCTATGCCTCCCCACTGCTTGAGGTCATCCCCGACACATTCGAGCTCGATCCGCAGCGTCGGACCCTGCCCGTGGACTACGGCGACGTCTGCCTGAACTACGACCGGGCTTACTTCGAAGTACAGGGGCTGAACCCGCCCCACAACCTTGCGGATCTTCTGAAGCCTGAGTACGAAGGCATGGTCGTCGTAGAGAACCCGGCCACCTCCTCACCGGGACTAGCATTCCTTCTGGCCACCATCGGCTACTTTGGCGAGGATGGTTACCTGGACTTCTGGAAGGGGATGGTCGACAATGATGTCCTGGTGGTCAACGATTGGGAGACGGCCTACTACTCCGAGTTCAACGCGCACGGGGGCACGCGGCCCATCGTCGTCTCCTATGGCTCCAGCCCACCCGCGGAGGTCTACTTCGCCGAAGAGCCGCTTGAAGAGCCCCCAACCGGGGTCATATCCGAAGACGGCAGCTGCTTCCGTCAGATCGAGTTCGTGGGCATCCTGAAAGGCACCCCAAACCGCGACCTGGCGGAGGCGTGGATCGACTTCATGCTCTCGCCGACCTTCCAGGAAGACATGCCCCTGAACATGTTCGTCTTCCCGGTCAATCCGCAGGCCAAGCTGCCAGAGGTGTTCGCCGAGCACATGGTCATCCCCGAAAGCACGGCGCAGGTTGACCCCCAGGCGATCGAGGCCAACCGCGAAGCCTGGATCGAAGCGTGGACCGAGACCGTTCTGCGCTAGCCAGCGCCTCCCCTGCACCCGCTTCGGCGGGCGATGCCGCTCGCCGGAGCGGCCTGATCAGCCTGGCGTGGCTGTGGATCCTCCCGCTCACCTTTCTTGCCGTCTTCTATCTCTACCCCCTGGCGAGCATCCTCCGGCTAAGTTTTGCGCGCGCAGAGGCCGGCGCCCTGGCGCCGCTCCTGGAGACCATCACAAGCCCCCTGGCGGCGAAAGTGGTGGGTTTCACCTTCTACCAGGCGACGCTCTCCACATTGCTGACTCTCTTGGTGGGGCTTCCTGGGGCCTACCTCTTGGCGCGCTATCGCTTCCGCGGCAAATCCTTGCTGCGGGCACTCACTGGCGTGCCTTTCGTGATGCCCACGTTGGTCGTAGCGGCAGCCTTCAACGCCCTTCTGGGCCCACGTGGTTGGGTCAACCTTGCGTTGATGGAGCTTCTCGGCCTCAGCGCCCCGCCCATCCAATTCACCAACACGCTGGGCGCTATCCTCGTCGCCCATGTCTTCTACAACACGACCATCGTGTTGCGCCTTGTGGGCGATTTCTGGGCCCATCTTGATCCCCACCTGACGGGCGCGGCACGCACCCTCGGCGCCGGTCCCTGGCGCGCTTTGCGGGAAGTCACCCTGCCTCTGCTTTCCCCGGCCATCGCCGCCGCATCGCTGCTCGTTTTCCTGTTTGATTTCACCTCCTTCGGCGTGATCCTTATCCTGGGCGGACCGAAATTCGCCACGCTCGAGGTCGAGATCTACTACCAGACGGTGAGCCTCTTCAACCTGCCGGTGGCCGCAACGCTGGCGCTGATTCAACTGCTATTCACCTTTTTGCTCACCGCACTCTACACCCGCCTCACGCTCCGAATCTCACGGCCGATGCGATTACGGGCGGCGTCCTTCACCGAGCGGCCGCTTGTTCCTTGGAGACGCCGATTCACCGCCTCGCTGCTGATCTTGCTCCTGGTCGTGTTCCTGCTCACGCCTTTGCTGGCCCTGGCGGCGCGGTCCTTCACCCGTTTTGGCCCGGCGCCACGCGGACAGGAAGTCCGCCAGGGGTTTACCTTGGAGAATTACAGCCAGCTTTCGGAGGACCCACAAGGCTCGCTCTTCTACGTGCCTCCGACGGCGGCCATCCGCAACTCTTTGGCCTACGCCTCGCTCACCGTTCTGCTTGCGCTGGGCGTCGGCTTGCCAGCAGCCTATGCCCTGGCACGCGATTCCGGCTCGCGGCTCAACCGTCTGCTCGATCCGCTGCTCATGCTGCCCCTTGGCACCTCTGCCGTGACCCTCGGACTGGGATTCATCGTGGCCCTCGATCAACCCCCGCTCGATCTACGGGCCTCGCCGATCCTGGTGCCGATTGCACACACGCTGGTGGCCTTCCCATTCGTCGTGCGCAGCCTGACCCCCGCGTTACGGAGCATCCATCCCCGGCTCCGGCAGGCGGCGGCCACGTTGGGCGCCAACCCGCGGCAAGCGCTCCTGTTCATCGACCTGCCCTTGGTCGGCCGCGCCCTGCTGGTCGCCGCAGTCTTCGCGTTCACCATCTCCATGGGCGAATTCGGCGCCACGGCTCTCATCGCTCGGCCCGAGTTCCCCACCGTCCCGCTAGCCATCTACCGCTACCTCTCGAGGCCCGGCGCCATTAACTTCGGGCAGGCCATGGCCTTGAGTACAATTCTGATGGTCATCACCGGAGCAGGCATGCTGGGAATCGAACGCTTCCGGATCGCGGAGGTGGGGGAGTTTTAATCCCCCTCAAGCCTCCCCCCGCAGGAGGCGAAAGATCGAGGTGCTCTTGGAAGGCTTGAAGGTCGACGGCATCCGCAAATCTTTTGGGAAGACGGAGGCGCTGCGCGGCGTCTCGCTGACGGTGGCGCGCGGTGAGATTCTGGCCATCCTGGGCCCCAGCGGCTGCGGAAAATCGACCCTGCTGCACATCATCGCCGGCCTGGAAGATCCCGATTCGGGGGTGATCACATGGGATGGGCAGGAATTGGCAGGCGTTCCGCCGCATGCGCGGCGGTTCGGGCTCATGTTCCAGGAACTAGCGCTCTTTCCGCATATGGATGTGGCCTCGAACGTCGCCTTCGGCCTGCGGATGCGGCAACTCGATCCGGAAGCCATCGCCTACCGCGTGGGCCAGATGCTCGCCCTGGTGGATCTGGAGGGCTTCGGCCGCCGCGACGTGGATACCCTCTCCGGGGGGGAACGCCAGCGCGTAGCTCTGGCCCGGGCGCTGGCGCCCGAACCGCATCTCCTTATGCTCGATGAGCCCCTGGGCGCGCTGGACCGCACGCTACGCGAGCGCCTGATGCTCGACCTGCCGCGCATCCTAAATGAGATCGGCCAGACCGCGATCTATGTGACTCACGACCAGGAGGAGGCCTTCGCCATCGCCAGCAAGGTGGCCATCATGAACCAGGGCCAAGTGATCCAGGTGGGGCGACCGGAGGAGATCTACGGCCAGCCGGCTAATCTATTCGTGGCCCGATTCCTGGGCCTCACCAACATCCTGACCGCCGAGGCCATGCCCGGGGAAGATGGGAGTGTGATCGACACACCCTTCGGCGAGATCCCCTGGCCAGCCCACCTTGAAGGCAAAGTCCATCTGCTTCTACGGCCCGAAAAGGTCCGCCTCGATGGCAGCGGACCGGTGCGGCTCGAAGGCCAGGTCGTCAGCCGCTCCTTTCGCGGCAGTCTCTCGCGCCTGGTGGTGCGCGTCCAGGGACAGGAATTGACCCTCGACCTGCCGCCCTCCGCCGCCATACCCCAGCAGGGGGAAGAACTGCAGTTCAGCTTCGACCCGGGGCAGGCGTTGCAGGTGTTGCCTTGACCGCTGAAGTGACCGTCCACAAACTGAATGCATGGGGGGAGGAGGTCTGGCAGTATCCAGGCCACCTGCTGGCGCGAAACCCGGATCGTGCCTGCTTGATGGCGCGCTTCGATCTGGATCGCGTGAGCATGGGTGGGCTGACGATGGAGCGCGGGGATCGCTTCGTAGAGACCTACTATTTCGACCGCTGGTACAACATCTTCGCCATCTACGAGCCCACGGGGAATCATCTTAAGGGGTGGTATTGCAACATCGCCAGGCCAGCGCGGCTCACGGGCATGGATCTCTACGCCGAGGATCTGGCGCTCGATATCATCGTCCTTCCCACCGGCGAGGTGCAGATCCTGGACCGGGAAGAATTCGAGGCGTTGCCGCTTCCACCCGATGACAGGCAGCGGGCACTCCGGGCGCTGGACGATCTGCTGGGGATGATCAGGGCACGCCGCGGGCCCTTCGCATCCGGGTCGGGCGATTCGGACTGCGGGGAAATCCGCCCCTCCAGCCCCTGAGACCGTCCTCCTAGCTTGGGGCCCCGCGCCGGCCCCAAAGGCGCCACACGATGTAGGCCGTCACGACAACCAGGATGGATACCACCAGAACCGGGATGACCACCGCCAACACCGAGAGCGCCGCGGCGATCAGGTCCTCGGCGATGCTGACGGGCACGTTTCCGGCACCCGCGGTTGTGGCGGTCACGGCCGGACGCACAACCACCGATTTGGCTGCATGCACCGAGCCAGCGACGAATAAGCCTGCCAGGATGGCGAGCACCGGATGGATATCCGTGATCACGCCCACAGTGGCCGCAAAGGCAATGGCACCGGCGGTCGGCCGGATGAAGGTCTGCACGACATCGTTGATGTGATTAACAGCCGGGATCTTGTCGGTGAAGAACTCGATCAGCACAAGGATCGCGAGGACGCCGATAACCCAGCCGGAGGTGAGCGCCTCCCAGCGCGCGCTAAGCTGAATCCAATCCGTGAAGCGCCCGATGATAGCCAGGACGAGCAGCGGGATGAAGGCGTTCAGGCCCGCGCTGGCCGAGAGTCCAAAGGCCGCGAACACGCCCATGAGTGGATCCATTGAGGGACTCCTTACTAGAGCTGGAAACCGCTCCAGGTGCCGGTCAGGATAAACCGCAAGAGGTCCAACACACCGATTTGCAGCAAAGCTAGGCTGGCGCTCATCAGCAGCGCCGGCCACAGGTCCACCCAGCGCCTCGCTTGTCCCACCTTGCGCAGCACCTGAAGGCTGATAGGGCTATAGGCCAGCGTAAGCAGGACCAGCACGCCCAGGCTGCTCAGCAGCGCAAGAGGGTAGAGCAACAGCGGATTCTCAGTCAAGATCAGCAGATCGATGCCAGCCACAAGGGCGAGCAGCCCGCCCAATTCGCCCCACGTGCCCAGGATCGGCTCCGAGTGGGGTTCATGCCAGGCGAGCTGATTGAATGCCGGCATGATGAGCGTCATCAGTCCCACGCCGATCAGGCTTCCAGTTAGCAATCGCAGGGGGTTCAGGGGCTGATATAGCGATGGTAGGCCGGGGACAGCGGTGGCGAAGGAATTCAACCCATCCAGCGCCCAAACGGCCGCGCAGAGTCCTAACGCCATGAGGATGGCTCGCGGGGGGTGGCCAGCGGCGCGGGGTCTGCGCAGCTGGTAATAGAAACCGGACACCAGTGCACCCAGGTACATGCCGGTGCAGCGGGCGCAGAGCGGCAATGCTCGCTCTCCAAGATGGAATGAGCGCAGGTCGATGCGATGGCAGACCGCATAGCCTATCGCGTCCGCCTTGCCCAGTAGCCCGCCGGGCGTCAGAGCCAGCCATAAGCCGGTGAGGGCCAGCGCGACTACGCCGATGCCAATCTGCCAACCCCTGCCTGCGGAACGCGCCCGGTTTTGGGCTTCAGGGATGTCGGTCATGAGGGGCACATTATAGCCCAGTGGAAGCCACGCCCTTGCCCAGTTTCTTGACGCTCCCGCACGCCGCCGGTTATAATCCCGGCGCTATCCTCGGTAGCTCAATCGGCAGAGCGGGCGGCTGTTAACCGCTAGGTTGCAGGTTCGAGTCCTGCCCGAGGAGCCTCGTTAGCAAGCCCGAGAGGTGGTCCGCAACGGACCGCCTTCTTGCTCCCGGCGGGATCAAGCAATTCTCGCGGCCGCCCGCCGGTGCCGGAAGCTCCGACCTTCGAAGAGAAGATCACCCACCCGCAAAGTCCGGACCCCCTCCAAGGAGGGTACTGGTGTCCAGAGGCTCAGCCGCCTTAGGGGCTCATCCCAAACCTCGACCCTGCCTAGCCCGACCAGCCATCCACGGTCGTCCTCTAGCGCGACCAGCCTGTTAGGGTCCAGGTTCGCCGCGGGGAAGACCGCCACGGATCTCAGATCCAGGACAAGCCTGGTGGCCCCCTCGAAGGTGCACCGGAAGGCCGCTTCCCGGCCGCGGCGCCGCTCCTCGATGGATCGCCGGCGGGCCGCCATGGCGGCTTTCAGGGGGATGATCTCAGGCCAGCCTCGCTGGCGCAACGGGGTGAGGATGAACTCCAGTTCTCGAGCTTTCTCTAGAGTGATGAGGGCCGATGGGCGCAGCAGATCAATCTTGGACCACTTGAGATGCGCGCCCCCCTGACGGGGATCGATCAAGCCGGTCGTATCGTAAAGGATCGTCTCTGCGCCTGCTTCCCGTGCCGCCTGGACAAGCTTCGCCGCACCCACCAGCAAGGGCAGCATATGACCAGCCGGCGTCACATCACCCACGAAAACGCGCCGACAAAGTGCCTTCCCTGAGATCCGCATTTCAAGCGTCATCGTTGTCGGAGGGCCAAGCCGAGCCTGCCCGGGGTCACCATCCAATCGAGCCAAGGCATGGCCGGCTTCAGCCCATCGTTTTGCCAGATGGCTGACGAGCGTCGACTTCCCCACATCGGTCGCTCCGAGCACCATCACCAAGCCCGGGAGGGGCCGGGCTTCGAGAGCGTGCCAACTTGTGGGTATTTCGATGGGTTCTTCACGTGTTGCTGACATCCAGGAAGGTCCCTCGCTGCTCACATAAGATACCACCGGCCACCTGTCTGAGTGGCGTGACTTCTACCCACATTGGAGGCCAGCCTTGCCCTCTGGCGGCACAATCGGGATAGGGGAAAGCCTCACGGCTCCCCCCTCCCACACCACCGGACATGCGGGTCCGCATCCGGCGGTTCGTCAAACATAACGCAGTGAACAGT
>Ga0190360_1000007_pt1 | contig 97890 bp, 95 predicted proteins | sample 48721834_MG_FD_161271 | JGI IMG/M metagenome (GOLD analysis project Ga0190360, IMG submission 161271) | Hydrothermal vent microbial mat bacterial communities from Southern Trench, Guaymas Basin, Mexico - 4872-18-3-4_MG | ecosystem: Environmental > Aquatic > Marine > Hydrothermal vents >...
TCTTTCGAATTTTCCCATAAAAACACCTGGTTATATACATTTATTAGAGTTTATTTAATAAGAATAATCTATGTCGTCCGAAAATATTCTGAAGGGAGATTTCCACATTCATACGTATCATTCTGATGATAGCGACTTGAGGCCGGAATGGATTATAAAGAAAGCAAAGGAACTCGGTCTAAATATCATAGGAGTTGTGGATCACGGAAGCATTAAGGGGGGGAGAGAAACTGAAGCCCTCGCAAAGAGGATAGCAAAGAACCTTGTTGTTTTCGCCGGCGAGGAGATAAAGACGAAAGAAGGGGAGATCATAGCTTTCAACATAAGCAAAGATATTCCTGAATGGATGGATCTGGAAGAAACATGCAGGGAGGTTAAAAGACTCGGAGGATTCATTGTTTTACCGCACCCTTTTGACAGTCTCAGGAGGGGTTTGGGTGTCTCCGCCAGAAAGATAGTAAGCTATGTGGATGCCGTAGAGGGATTCAACGCGAGAACCATGTTTGACAGATTCAACAGGAATGCCGTGAAATTTTCAAAGGAAAACGATCTGCCTGTGATAGCAGGTTCGGACGCGCACTTTATGGAGGAAATAGGCATGGCTGTAACCTTCGTGAAGTCCAGACCTGATAAGGAAAGCATTATGAAGGCGATAAAATCGGGCAAAGCGCATATCATGGGCTGGAAGTCGGGTTTCAAACCGCATGTTAAAACGTTTGTTCAGAAAAGATTTAGGTAAACGTTTCCTTTATTGTGAGGTTAAGGGTTTTTTCTACATCTTCGAGGCTTTTGTATTTTTTAAGCTCATCGGATATGTTCTTTATGGGTTTCGTAACCTGCGGGGGGAGATTTTCTGAAATTTCGCTGGTATATTCTTTGATATCTTTTGCAAGATTTTCATTCATTTTGGCCAGCACAGGGTTGAGTATCAGTATGAGAAAAGACGCTATAATAATAGGTAAAAGAAGGTACTCCAGCATTATCATGTTGGTTATCTTGTGACATTTCCAATTTATCTTCTTGAAAAACAGAAGAATACATGTCGGAATCACCACGAGCATCACAAGGCTGAGGGGAAATCCGTAAACAAGAAAGGAAATGATGTAAAAGCTTCCTCCGAGTATCCCGAGTGTCCAGAAGAAACCTTTTCTGCTCTTTATCTTCTTCCCTTTAAAACCGAACTTGTATATTATGTAGCTTGCAGTGTAGACTATCGAAAATCCTGTTATAAGCCAGAAAGGGAAATGGGATATGTTCGACGTTAAAGCGAACCACCCTGTTGAAAATTTAAGGAACTGTATAACAGTCATGTTAACTGATGTCTTTGCCAGACTCTTCTTGAATCTTGTCCAGGGGGAGGAGTGAAGAAAGTTCAAAAATATCAAAACTACCATTATCAAGAAGTACCATTTGCTTATGAAAATCGATATCAAGAGACCAGAAAAAAGCAAAGTTAAACTCAGGGCAAACGCAGCTCTCATGCTTATCATTTTTCCTGCAACAAGCTTCCATTTAAGCTTTTCCCTGTTTTTTATGTCCTCCTTGTAATCCGATATGTCGTTGAAAAGGTAAACAGAAGAGTACGTGATCAAAAAGCCTGAAAGCGCAATTACCATTGTCAAAGTCTCGGGAACCCCCATAACCAGCCAGAACAGAACAGCGCCTAGAAAAAACTGCACCGCATTCTTTGGCAGACTTATAGTTATGCTGTTGTAAAACAATTTTTTCAGGTCCATTACTCTCCCTTATTTATTACTTTTATATATTTAGTTCTCAGCTTCTAAATTTTTTTCCTTGCCTTGATCACGATGGTTGATGACAGGCTGGCCTTCTTTGAAAAAAGCCTGTCAACCGCGTCCCATATCATTTCCTTGCTCCTGGAATATTTCCCGCAACCTATCAGAGGGCTCCCCTTCACCTTTTCTATTTTAAATCCCTTTAACATCGCGAGTTCTATCAATGATTTCTTTGTGAAGGCATGTATGTGTCCCACACCCTCCTTAAGGAAGGGATTTCCCGTGTAAGTTTTTGATGATGATTCTATCCATGTGGGCATCCATCCTATGAGAAGGAAAAATCTGTTGTACCACGAAGCTATGTTCGGGACCGAAATTATCGCGTAGCCTCCTGGCTTTAAAACCTCGTATATACTCTCAAGAAGGTCCTCTGTGCTGTAGACATGTTCAAGTATGTCGCCGCAGAAAACTATGTCAAAATATCCTTCCGGGTATGGGAGTTTCCCTTTGTCAAGATTTGCTTCCACTGCGTTGATGCCGCTTTTTTTGGCGGATTCCACTGCATTCCTGCTTATGTCAATACCATGGGGCTCGCAACCGGTTTTTTTAGATATTTTAAGCGTGATGTAGCCATCCCCACATCCTATATCCAGCATCCTTCCGTTCGGATGCTTTTCCAGCATCCCCAGGATTATTTTTATCTTTTCTTTCTGTATCTTATAGTACATCTCAGCCTCGTTTTCGAAAATTTTTGAATAGTACGATCTGTTGTATTTTCCGGGCCCCATAATAATCTATTCTCCTGAAACCTTTATATCAGAATGAAATTATAAAAACAATAGTCTTTATTATATAATCTATGGGTGTACCACAAATTCTTGAGTCTCTTCATGTTCTGGAGAGAAAAATCCTGCCTTTCATAAGGAACGGAGTGGAACTGAGCGATATCGCCAAGAAGGCGGGTATGAAAAAAATAGAGGCGATGCGCGCGCTTCAGTGGCTGGAAAACAAAGGCGTGCTCAAGATAAAATCCATTCCAAAGGAGATTGTAGATGTTGATGAAAATGGAAGACTCTACCTGAAGAAGGGTCTTCCAGAGAGGAGATTTCTGGAAAATCTTGACGGTGAAATGCACCTTAGCGAAATAAAGGAAAAGGCAAACCTTGATGACGACGAATTAAAGGCCTGTCTCGGCATACTTAAATCAAGGTACGCGATATCAATACTCGGGGACAGGGTAGAACCGACTGTGAAGAAAAAGGAACTGCTCAAAGAAGGGTTCCCTGAAGAAAATTTCCTCCGGCGTCTCCCCCTCAACCTATCCGATCTTACACAGAAGGACAGAACAATATATTCCAGACTAAGCAAGAGGAAAAGGATAGTCAAGAGGAACAGGGTCAAGCTGAAGTATATTGATATTACCAAGTTCGGGAAGAACGTCCTGTCAAAATTCAAGAAGGTGAAATCCCTTGAGTTCATTGAAACCCTGACGCCGGCCATGCTGAAAAATGGGGCATGGAAAGGGAAGAAATTCAGAAGATACGATATCAAAATAAATGTTCCCGAAATATACGCGGGCAAGAGACACGCATATAACGAATTTATCCAGGGAGTCAGGGAAACGCTAGTCAGGCTCGGGTTCAAAGAAATGGAAGGTCCGATTATAGAACTTGGATTCTTCAATTTCGATGCGCTCTATCAACCGCAGAACCACCCTGCAAGGGACTGGAGTGCTACCTATCGAATCAAGTATCCAAAATACGGAAGGCTTCCCAAAGGCAGGTTCGTGAACAACGTGAAGGCAGCGCATGAAAACGGCTGGAAAACAGGTTCTACCGGGTGGGGATACAAATGGAGCAAAAAGATAGCTTCGGAGCTTATGCCCAGGGCGCATGACACAGCAATATCCCCAAGATATCTGGCGAGGAGTGTTGAAATCCCTGGAAAATATTTCAGCCTTGTCCGTTGTTTCAGACCGGACGTTATCGATTCTACCCATGGAGTGGAATTTAATCAGCTGGGTGGCTTTGTGATTGATGATAATTTATCGTTCAGGCATCTGCTCGGTCTGCTAAAGCAATTCGTCTTGGAAATAACAGATATCGAGGAAACAAAGTTCGTTCCAGATTACTTTCCATTCACTGAACCTTCCGTTCAGATATCGGCCAAGCACCCGAGATTCGGATGGATCGAGCTGGCGGGCGCAGGTGTATTCAGACCGGAGCTTACGGAACCCCTCGGCGTGAAAGAACCCGTTATAGCATGGGGGTTCGGGATAGACAGGCTGGCCATGATGAGACTGAACATAAAAGATATACGACATATCTTTTCGCATGATATTGAATTTTTAAGAAAAGCTAGAAAGGTGTTGTGATGCCAACCATCGAACTATCACTGAGGGACCTCAACGGTCTCGTGGGAAAGAAGTTTAGCCTCAAACAATTACATGAGGCGCTGCAATACGTAAAGGGTGAGATAGAATCTTCTGACGGCGACAGGGTAAAAATAGAAATTGCTGACACCAACAGACCTGACCTCTGGTCTGTAGAGGGGGTAGCAAGGGAGTTGCGTGGGAGGTATGCGAATGACAAGGGTTTAGCAAAATACAAAACCAAAAAATCAGGTCTCAGGGTCATAGTTGATAAATCATTGAAGAACATAAGACCCCTGACCGTATGTGCTGTTATAAAGGGCCTAGAAATAAACGATGAAACCCTCTTTCAGATGATACAGCTACAGGAAAAGATATGCGAAACCTTTGGGAGGGGTCGCAGAGAAGTTGCCCTTGGTATTTACGACTATCATAAGATCTCTCCTCCTGTCTACTTCCGCGCCTGCAAACCGGATGAGATAGAGTTTATACCTCTGGATTTTGACAGGAAGGTAAATCTGAGACAGGTGCTTTCTCAGCATCCCAAAGGCAGGCAGTATGGACATCTGCTGGCTGGATTTGAAAAGTATCCTGTGTTCATAGATTCCAAGGGCCAGGTTCTTTCCATGCCACCCATCATAAATTCTGACCACACCGGGAAGGTCACCAAGGAAACCAAAGACATTTTCATAGAATGTTCAGGTTTCCATTTCAAGTTCCTTATGCCTGCCCTTAATATAATGGTTTCTGCGCTTGCTGACAGAGGAGGAAATATAGAAACAGTGGACCTTGTTCTTCCTGACAGGAAAATCGAAACTCCGGACATGGAAGCAAAAAAGATGGTATTGGATGTTGAGGAAGTAAGGAAACTTTCAGGTCTTGGTATGAGAATAAGCGAGATTAAAAAATTGCTATTACAATCGAGGTATGGTGTAGAGAACGAAGGGAATAAACTTGTTGTTTCATATCCGCCTTACAGACAGGACATAATGCACCAGGTGGATGTTGTAGAGGATATCATAATATCATACGGCTACAACAGAATAGAGCCGCTAGCTCTGAAAATCGCTACCGTAGGAAAGTCAGCAGAAATAAATTTATTTTCCAGTAAGGTGTCAGAAATAATGGTAGGTCTGGGGGCACAGGAAGTTCTCTCGTATATTCTCACCAACAAAGATTGCCTTTTCAGGAAAATGAACATGGAGGTTTCAAAGGCAATAGAAGTTGAAAATCCCGTATCAAAAAACTGGTGCGTATTCCGCACATGGATCATTCCTTCTCTCATAGAATTCCTTGGGAAAAATACGAACAGAGAATACCCACAGAATATATTTGAAATAGGAGAGGTCGTTCTTTTGGACGAAAAAGCAGAGACAAAAACCTCGAACCCCGTCCGACTCGCATGGACTTTTGCAGGTTCAGGTGCAAATTTCACGAGAGCCAAACAGAGCTTTGACGTGTTTATGAGGGGGCTTGGTCTTGAGTACAAAATCGAAGAGGCCAGTCATCCTTCTTTCATTCCAGGAAGGGCTGGGAGAATCTCTGTAAAGGGCAAAAAAATCGCTTACATGGGTGAAATCCACCCGCAGGTTCTGGAAAACTTCGGGATTGAACAGCCTGTTTGTGCGTTTGAAGTTAATTTGAGCGATATCTTGAAAATACTTAAAGGATAGACTATCTGTTAAGCCAGCCAAACAAACGGACTCTCCACGGTGTTTTTGGTACGTATTCTTCCCCGATGAGACTGGCGGCCAGCGATAACATGTGCTGCGCAGCGTGTGATTTCGGGTTGTAAGAAACAACGGGTTCCTTCAGGGCGATTGCCTTTCGTACCTCCTTGTCCTCGGGTATCATGCCAATTACAGGGACCTTCAGCATGTCCTCTATGTGCTCTTTGGGCAGTTCATGATATTCTCCTTTGACCCTGTTAAGAACCACCCCTAGATTTTGGGTTTCGGCCTTTTTTGCAATGAGGTCTAATTTGAGGGCGTCCGTCACTGCCGGAAGTTCCGGGTTCGTTACCGTTATGAGCTCATCCGCAGCCTCTATCGAGGCGCGCGCTTCTTTTCCAAGGCCTGCTGCTGAATCTATCAAAATGAAATCCGTGTCCTTAAGCATCTTATAAAAAATGTTGACATAATCATGCGATTTGACGTTTCTAATCTTCCTGAGTGATATGTCAGCGGGTATCACCTTGAACCCTGCCCTGTGTTCGTACGTTGCTTCCCTTATGTCAGCACTTCCTTCCAAAACATCATGCAAGGTTTTTGGGTATAGGTGCATTCCTAGGTGGAGACCAAGGTTCGATGTCGTCAGGTTCGCATCAAGTGCTATAACCGATTTTCCATATCGGGCAAGAGCAGCAGCAAGATTCGCAACAAGCGTTGTCTTCCCGACACCGCCTTTTCCAGAAGCAATCGTTATAATTCTTGTCATGTTTATAATTTATTTTTGAAAAGTTATAAATCTATCCTACCTTAGATTCCGAAAGGCACTTCACTTTCAATCCAACCCGTCTCATTTTTTCGATGGACCCAAGCCGTGGCCGGGTCATACGATAACGGACCTGGTGGGAATTTCGAACCAATCGGTTGCTGGATTTCTCGAACCAACGACGGACGCAGATATGATCTGCATCATTCGAAACATCCGCTGGGGGTTTGAGCTTCGAACCCACGACCCCTCGCTTAGGAGGCGAGTGCTCTATTGTCGGCGAAACGGGCAAACCCTTTATTCGAAACTTCCAACTGAGCTACAGGCCCGTGAACCTTATAACTATTATCTGGAATGTTATTTAAATTCTAAACAGGTTTTTAAAGAAATTGGCAATGTCTTCTATGAAACCTGCAAACCAGTTTTTTCTCTCAGATGTGATTCTTCCTGTAGGCAGTTTAATCTCTTCCCTTTCGATTGTTTCGTTGGCTTCGTTTTCATGCGTTACCTCCTCTATTGATTCTTCGGGCGCTTCTTTTATAATGATATCTTTGGTGATATCCTTTTTTTCGTCATTGAATTTTATCCTAATCCTGAGCTTGTATTTGCCTGGTTGTGTATCATCTGCTATCCTGTTGATGAGAGTGAGGTTAGCAGATGATTTCCTTGGCAGGTTTAGTTCTTGTTTGTTTGCGTCCCAAGTGTTTGACCAGTTGTTGCCATCGAACCCCAAAGACAGCGGTTTTTTCCCGTCATAGACATACGAATAGACAGTATAATTCCTCTGGTAAACGGAAGGGTTTTCAATCCTGACCTTTATCTCAACTTCTTCATTCTTCACGACCTCTCCAGGGCAGGAAATTATCTCGATTTCATTCTCTTTCTTTGTTTCTTCATTTTCACAAACACATTTAGGGCAGGGACTGCATGAGCACGGTTTCTCTGTTTCGATTATCCTTGTTTCACATGAGCATCCCTTTTCGGAATATGGCTGTTCCCCCTTCACAATTATTAATTTTTCCGCGTGGTTGTTTGAAAGGTTAGTGTCGTTGCAGATTTCTCTCGTTATTTCTGCACGTATCACGTATGCCTCGGTTCCATTGATTTCGGGCGGGGTCCAGGATTTGGCAACATTCGTGTTGTTGGTTCTGACTTTAGACCTCGCGATGCCGCCGAACATGTCCTCTATCCAGTATTCAACCTCCGGCTCGTAAACGCCTCCCATCAGGTCCTCGACCATGGGATAATATTTGTTGCTGCCCGTTCTGAAAGTGCTATTGCATTTTATCCATATGCGAAGGTCGCATGTGTTGTTCGTTGTGTTGGTCTGGTTGTCGCCGGTTTTGTTCTCTGTGATGTTTGCAAAGTTGTTGGGAAATCCGGGGGTGGGACGCCAGCAGTAAATCCAAGTTCCGTTTTCCGTTCTGCACCAAGAATAACCCTCATGGGAAGAGAATGAAGGGTAGGAGACATTGTCCAGAAGAACTGTTGAATTATATATATAGACACTTTCGCCTCCGTTTCTAAGACGGTTTCCTATCTTCCCTTCTGTACGGAAATACGTGATGCTTTCGTTGGTTATTTCACTGATGTTTGCGTTCTCTCCCACCACGAGAAAGTACGTGGCGTTTGTCGAACCTTCAAAGGAAATGCTTTTGTTTGAATACTCGTCGCCTATCACAAACAAGGAAAGGTTTAATTCTGCATCCCCCGGGTTGTATATCTCAACCCACTCATTCGTTTCGTTCTCGGGGTTTGGCATGATCTCGTTTATAAAAAATGCCTGGGCACTGGCTGAGATCAGAACAAAGGCAAGTAAAAAGACGAAATAAAATTTCATAAAGAAATCTGGAATTGTGTACTAAAATATATATGTTTAAACGCATGTTTAAACGAGACGGGATTTTATTGCTGTGATTTCTCAAGACATTCCTGACAGACCCATCTCCCTTCCCTGTTTTTCAGTTCATCAGAATAGGAATCGCAGATTTCGCATATCCCCGATATTGTCTGGTCAGGTCTCGCAACCGCCTCAACCTTCGCCTTCAGTTTCTCCGAAAGGAGCTTTATCAGTTCAGGCGAGACCAAAAGTATTTCCTTGGTTGAAACTATGCCCTTAAGCTTCCCGTCCTTTACGACAGGGAATCGCTTGATTCCGCTCTTTATCATTTTTTTGGATACGCTCAGTATGTCATCATCCGGGGAAACGGTCATGAAATGCCTCCTCCTGTTCACCCAGAACTTCCCTGCCTTTATCTTTTTTGGGTCTTTGTTGCTGGCAATCAGGGTTACAATATCATTCGTTGTTACCATTCCGACCGGCCTGTCATTTTCAACTATAACAACTGAACCTATCCTGTTGTTTGTAAGAATTTTGGCGACCGTCGACATCGAAATGTCAGGTTCTATTGTAACGACATGTCTCTTCATTATGTCCTTCACTTTGACCATATCCGTCACTAATTTTAAATAGCAATCGAGGTTATTTAAACGTTTTTATTGTGCAAAACTGCTGTTTAAATCTATATTATCCGTTCTTTATTTTTGCCTGTGCGGCCGCAAGCCTTGCTATGGGAACCCTGAATGGAGAACAGGAAATGTAGTCCAAGCCGATAATGTGGCAGAATTCGATGGAATTCGGTTCGCCCCCATGCTCGCCGCATATGCCTATCTCAATCCTTGGGTTCGATTTTCTTCCTTGTTTCACGCAGATTTTCATCAACGAGCCAACGCCCTTCCTGTCAAGAACCTGGAACGGGTCATTCGCAAGGATTCCCTTCTCTATGTATTTGGGAATGAACTTTCCTGCGTCATCCCTTGAAAAGCCATACGTGGTCTGTGTGAGGTCGTTCGTGCCGAACGAAAAGAAATCCAAGATCTTTGCCAGCTCGTCCGCCACCATGCATGCCCTTGGAAGTTCCACCATGGTCCCTACAGTGTAACTGACGTTGATCTTTGATTTCCTGATTAGCTCTTTTGCGGTTCTGTCTATTATTTCTCTCATCACCTTTGCTTCCTCAAGGCTCCCGAGAACAGGTATCTCTATTTCCGGTAGCGCCTTGCCTCCGCTCTTGTTAACCTTTATTGCGGCCCTTATTATGGCCTCTACCTGCATCTCCGATATTTCCGGGTAAACCACACCGAGCCTACATCCCCTGAAACCAAGCATCGGGTTGAACTCGCTGAGGGAGTTGACCTTATTCTTCAGTTTCTGAAAGCTGACTTTCATCTGCATTGCAAGTGCCCGTATCTCACGGTCATTCTTCGGGAGAAATTCGTGAAGCGGCGGGTCGAGCAGACGGATGGTCACAGGCAGACCGTCCATGACCTTGAATATACCGACAAAATCGTTCATCTGCATGGGAAGGAGTTTTTTCAGGGCCTTTCTTCTCCCCTTTTCATCATCGGCCAGTATCATTTCCCTGACTGCGTCTATTCTGCTCCCCTCGAAGAACATATGTTCTGTTCTGCAGAGCCCTATGCCCTCCGCCCCGAAATTTCTCGCCCTCTTTGAATCCTCCGGTGTGTCTGCGTTTGTCCTTACTTTCAGTTTTCTGATGTTATCGGCCCATTTCATCAGGGTTTTGAATTCCCCTTTCATCTCCGGGTCAATCACAGGAACTTTTCCTATTATCACTTCACCTGTCCCGCCGTCAAGGGTTATCCATTCCCCTTCCCTTAATCTGACATTACCGGCGATTAGCATCCTCTTTTTTTCGTTTATGATTATGTCTTCGCACCCTGCGACACAGCACTTGCCCATTCCCCGGGCAACGACAGCCGCATGAGATGTCATCCCTCCTCTTGCCGTAAGTATGCCCTTTGCAGCAGACATGCCGCCTATATCTTCAGGGGACGTTTCCTCCCTGACAAGTATGACATCTTTTCCCTTGGCAGCCATCTGCTCCGTCTTTTCAGCAGTAAAGCACACGACGCCCACGGCTGCGCCAGGAGAGGCAGGCAAGCCCTTTGCCATAACCTTTGCTTTTTTCTTCTCCTCCGGGTCCAGCTGTTTGTGAAGTAACTGGTCAATCTGCGAGGGGTCTATCCTCATTATTGCCTCTTCTTTGCTTATGACCCTTTCCTTAACGAGATCGACAGCTATCCTTACTGCAGCCTGCGCCGTTCTCTTTCCTGTCCTTGTCTGAAGAACGAAAAGTCTTCCTTTTTCCACAGTAAATTCCAGATCCTGCATGTCCCTGTAATGTCTGCCAAGGAGTTTGTAAACCCTCATCAATTCTTTGTAAGCCTTAGGCAGATCCTTTTTTAGTTCGCTTATTGGTTTCGGTGTTCTTATGCCCGCGACAACGTCCTCTCCCTGGGCGTTTATCAGATATTCCCCGTAGGGTTTGTTTTCACCTGTTGAGGGGTTTCTTGTGAAACCCACGCCTGTGGCAGAATCATCGCCGAGGTTCCCGAAAACCATTGCCTGAACGTTAACGGCTGTTCCCATGTTATCCGGGATGCCGTGGAGCTTTCTGTAAATTTTCGCTCTTTTGTTGTCCCAAGATTTAAAAACAGCATTTATGGACATATCCAGCTGTTTTTTCGGGTCAGAAGGGAAATCCCTACCTGTGTGTTTTTTGATAAGTCTTTTATATTGACTGACTATCCTTTTCAATTCATTCACGTTCAGTTCGGTGTCTTTTCTTCCCCTCTTGTATTTTTTGAGAATTTTCTCAAATTTTGAGTGATCTATTCCCAGAACAACATTGCCGAACATCTGTATAAATCTTCTGTAAGAATCCCATGCAAATCTAGGGTCTCTGCTCTCCTCTTCGAGACCCTTTATACTTTTGTCATTGAGACCGAGATTGAGGACCGTGTCCATCATACCGGGCATGGAAACAGGAGCGCCTGACCTCACGGAAACGAGCAGAGGCCTTCTTTCATCTCCGAATTTCCTTTTCATTTTTCTCTCAAGTTTCTTTAGATGTGAATCTATCTGTTTTTCCAGGCCTCTGGGATATTTTTTCTTCCTGATAAAATTCATGCACACCTCTGTCGATATCGTGAAGCCCGGAGGTACGGGCAGACCTATCTTCGTCATTTCGCCCAGATTCGCTCCTTTCCCTCCTAGGAGGTGTCTGCTCTCCTTTCCCCTTTCGCCGAAAAAATAAACCATTTTTTTCATAAAATTCACATAAATAGAGATAATCCATCCCCTTATTTATAAATTTTGTTTCATGTTCGATGATTGTCTTATTTCAAAGGAGGGTTTTAAGCTTTATTAGTGAGCTGTATCAAACTTATTAATATGGGCATGAAGGGCATCTCCCCGATAATAGCTGCTGTCGTGCTGATAGCAATAAGCGTTGCAGTGGGGGTGATGATATCGTCTTGGGTAACGCACTGGGTTACAAGCCAGACAGGCGTAACAACGCAGTGTGTAGCGCTAACGAATTACAACATAGAATCAGCGACTTACACCAGCAACAGCAATAATTTGACACTGGTTGTAACCAACATGGGTTCGATAAAAATTTACGGCTTCAGCGTCCAGATAATGAATTCAACGGACATAGTCACGTACAACGACACGAGCCCTGATATAAAGGTTACCCCCAACATAAGCAAGGAAGATCCGTTGAGCGAACAAAGGTCCGCCATAATAGTTGTAAATCTCAATGGAACGCAGGGAGATTACTCAGGGATGGGAACAACAGCTGAAGAAATCAAGGTATTCAACAAGGCATGCCCTGCATTTTCGGCCAAGATACCAAAAAATGATATAGTTAAGGAGTGATGAGATGAGGAAAGGTATATCCCCTCTGATTGCAGTGATAATGCTTATAGCATTCACGATGATCGTTGCAGGGATCCTCGCAGGGTGGGCGACCACTTTTGTCACCCAGCAAAGGGAAGAACTTCAGTTTTGTGGAAGGGCTCAACTGCTTATACAGAACGCGAACTACAATGACACCTCGAAGGTCCTCACCATAGCATTATTCAATACGGGTGACGTTCCCTTGTTGGGGTTTGTGGCAAGGATGACTTATGAAAACAACACAGTGGCTTCCGACAGAATCGGTTTGGACACCACCAGAATAGACAAGCTTGAAATAGCTTCGCAGGACATAAAGACCATTAGATTGGGCACGGCAGACAACCTTGAAAAGGTTGTTATTCAATCGCTGCAGTGCAGGGGGGCTCAGGATATGATAGGCAAGTACGATATAAGGGGACTGGGTTATCCCGCATACTAGAAAATCCTCTTTATTTTTATTTAAAAAAATCTCAAATGTTTTTATGAGATACAGGTTTATAGACGATCTGACGTCTGATGTTCTTTTCGAGGCGTACGGAGGGGATTTGAAAGAGCTCTTTACGAACGCAGCCCTTGCCCTCTTCAGTGTGATATGCCAATTAAAAATGGTGAAAGCAAAATTGAAGAAAGAGGTTGAAGTGAATGGAGAAGACGTAAAAGATCTTATGTTCAACTGGCTGCAGGAGCTCATAAGCATTGTTGATACAGACGGGATGTTCCTTTCAAAGTTCGAAATAACCGAGATTGACAAGAAGCATTTAAAGGCCATATGTTACGGTGAGGAGGTAACAAAGGAAAAGGGCGAAACGCTCGTCAAAGGAGTTACCTATCATAAGTTTAATGTTGAAAAAACAGAAAAAGGCTACAGGGCTGTCGTGAGTTTGGATATATAGTTGGTGTGTTTTTTACCCCTTGCACACGCCTATGGGGACCAGGCGGCATACCTTTTTCGATATGCCTATGCCATGAACACTTTCTATAACATCGTCCACATTTTTGTATGCATTCGGGGCCTCTTCTGCCAGAACCTTCGGATGGGTCGATTGGGCAATGATGCCTCTTTTGGCGAGATCTTCCTTGACCTTTCCGCCCCAAAACTTACGAATAGCCGTGTGTCTCGACATTCTTCGCCCCGCGCCGTGAACTGTCGAACCGAAGGTCTTTTCCATTGCCTTCTCCGTTCCTTTGAGTATATAGGAGGATGTGCCCATGGTGCCGGCGATGAGAACGGTATCTCCTGGGAAGGAACGTGTTGACCCCTTCCTGTGAACGAAAACCTTTCTCTTCTCCCCGTTTACAACATGCTCTTCAAGTTTCACCACATTGTGGCATAGTCCATATACCGTATGCATATCCATGGATTCCCAGTCCTTTCCGAAAACCTTTTCGAACGTTTCACGAATCCATTGTGTCATAACCAAGCGGTTCGTGAAAGAGTAGTTCACCGCGCATTTCATTGCAGAAAAATAGTCCTGGCCTTCTTGGGATTTCGCAGGAGCGCATGCAAGCTGCCTGTCTGGAAGCCATATGTTGTATTTGCTGACTGCTCTCTCCTGTATTTTAAGGTAATCGGTCGCTACCTGATGGCCAAGACCGCGCGAACCGCAATGGAGCATAATCAGAACTTGGTCTTTGTCGGCAATCCCCCATTTCTTTGCGGTTTCTTTGTCGTAAATATCCGAAACCAGTTGTATCTCTAGAAAGTGGTTGCCAGCACCGAGTGTCCCGAGCTGCTGCAAACCCCGTTTTTTTGCAAGGTCTGAAACCTTATCGGGGTCTCCACCTTCCATTCGTCCGTTTTCTTCTATATGTTTTTTGTCCTCCTTCGTTCCATAACCGTTTTCTATTGCCCAGTCTATTCCTTTTGTCAGGACCTCGTTCAGTTGATCAAAAGTGAGTTTTAGCCTTCCCTTCGCTCCCACACCGCATGGAATGTTTTTGAAGAGTTCGTGAACCAGCTCGTTGATTTTGTTTTTTACCTCATTATAGGAGAGGTTTGTTCTTATCGAGTTGACACCGCAGTTTATGTCAAAACCACACAAGCCTGAAGATATTATGCCCTTTTCGATGTCAAACGCTGAAACTGCTCCCATCGGTAACCCGTAGCCCCAGTGCATGTCCGGCAGGCCTATGACAGGTTCTATCACCCCGGGCAGGCAGGCAACGTTCGTCAGCTGCTGAACAGCGTCGTCTTCGATGGCGTCAACTACCCTTTTGTTTGCTATTATCTTCGCCTTAACGTTCATCCGTGGTCTTACGTTTTTATCGAGCTCCCATTCGTAGGGGGAAATCTGCTTTAGCCTCTCTTTCATCTAAATCGCCTCATAAAAATTTTAGTAGGTTGGCTATTTATTTAATCATTTCTTATATATCCTATCCATTTAAATATTAAATTGTAAGAGAGGTGTATCTGTTATGAAAAGAAGAGGGTCGTACAGAAGGGGATGGCACCACACGAAAACAAGGGGGAAGGAAACACTCGTTACGTGCGGTTTTTGTGGAAGGAAGGTTCCCAAATACAAAACATTCGCTGTTTACAGAGGCTTCTCTATATCCGACCCTACCCTCAGAAAAGAACTTGGCAGGGGGAGATTCTCATTGTCCTCAAGTAAGATTTACGCATGTCCTGCATGTGCGAGGCACAGGAAGATCGTCAAAAAAGTCAGAAGGAAGTAGGTTGAATGGCTTTGAGGGGTGCTTTGAGAAAGAAGATAGAGGCACTGACAAGCAAGAGGAAGGTAGAATACCCTGTTGTGAGGGTAAAAGAGCCGAGACACCTTATAATCTTTCCCTCAACCAAGGCTTTTGCAAAAATCGATATAAAATACCCGCTTCTCGAGCCGTTTGTTTATGCAAGAATAAAATGGGAGCAGAAGAAGAGAGGTCTCGTATACCATATAATCGAGCCAAAATTATCAAAGAAGGAAGAAGGAATTTTAAAAACCGTTAAAAAGGATTTGCTTGAAACCATAGATGTTGAGTTGTCCACCATAAAGGAGAAGGGACAGACATTTGAATACGTACAGAAGAAGCTGGTTAAAATACTTGATGATGAAAACCTTGTTTTATCCTCCGAAACATATGTGAAGATAAGCTATTTTATCTACAGGGATTTCGTGGGGTTCAACGAAATTGAAGGCCTCCTCCATGATCCTTACATAGAGGATATAGGATGTCCTGGTCTGAACATACCCGTTTTTGTTGTACACAGAAAATTCGGTTCGATAGAAACTAACATTGTTTACAAAGACAGCAGCTATCTGAATAACTTTGTCATAAAGCTTGCTGAAAGATGCGGGAGGTACATATCCTATGCAAAGCCCCTGCTTGACGGCTCGCTTCCGGACGGCTCCAGGGTGCAGGCAACTCTCGCAAAAGACGTCACCACAAAAGGGCCTACCTTTTCCATACGTAAGTTCAGGATAGAACCATTCTCACCGGTTGATATCATAAACCTTAGGACAGCATCACCTGAGCTAATGGCATATCTTTGGCTTGTCACCGAAGCGAGAGCTTCGACCCTTATATGCGGCGGTGTTTCAAGTGGGAAAACAACATTCCTGAATTCGATTAGCATGTTCATCCCTCCGGAAGACAAGATAGTTTCTATTGAAGATACACGCGAACTTAACCTTCCACATGAAAACTGGATACCAAGCGTGTCTAGGGTGGGATTCGGTATCCCTGAAGCTTCTGGTAAAAGGTACGGAGAGGTCACGTTGTTCGAACTCTTAAAGGAATCGTTCAGGCAGAACCCCGATTACGTAATAGTAGGAGAGGTAAGGGGAAAGGAGGCATATGTTATGTTCCAAGGCATGGCATCAGGACACCCATCCATCGGAACCATACATGCAGGTTCAATAGAAGATGTCATCAAACGTCTGGAAACGCCACCGATAGAACTTTCACCCAGCCTGATAGAAACCCTTGACCTCGTTGTGATAATGGTCAATGCAAAAGAAAAAGGTAAATCAGCAAGGAGGGTAAAAAATATAGTGGAAATAGAGTCTGTTGATCCGAAGACGGGAACCCCCCATACCATAAAAACTTTTGACTGGGTGCCCTCAACTGACTCATTCAGTTCCAATCTTCAGGAATCGTACCTTCTGAAAAGGATAGCATTTGATAAGGGCATAAATTATGAAAAGATAGAAGAGGAGATAAAGAAGAGGACACGTATTCTCGAATGGATGAAAAAATTTGACGTGACGGATTTCAAGGAGGTCTGCAAACTCGTGAACATTTATTACAAAGAACCTTCTATCATAATGGAATGGATCAAGAAAAATATTCCTCCCTACAAAACTAAAAGCAAGGAGGCCAAGAAGATATTGGAATCATCCAGTGGGTTGAGGATTATAGAATAGTTAACTTGCAGTTTAAACGACCTTGTAGAAAAGATGTTTGAAATTTCTTGTCAATGTGCCGATTTTCTTTATTTTCCATCAGATTTTGACATTTCTCAAGATTAAACTTGATTGTAATCGATTTTGATGCCTTATTCTTCAGATGATTTCTACAGAGCCGTTTAAACATATATTTTTATAACTAATTCTCAATTCTTTATTATCGTGTGATTTCATGCATTCTCTCGAGGACATTACAAAAGAAATTGCAAACAAATCAAAAGTATCAGAGGAAGATATCAGGAAGAGAATCGCTGAAAAGCAAACAGAGCTCTCAGGTCTCGTTTCTGCAGAAGGTGCAGCATACATCGTAGGCAAGGAACTTGGTGTCAACCTTCTGAAGGAGTCCAAGAAGAAACAGTTAAAAATCAAAAATATAATCTCGGGGATGAATTCTGTTGATGTTATCGGGAGGGTTGTAGATGTTTCGGAAAGGAGGGACTTCGAAAAAAACGGCAGGAAAGGTTCGGTTGTTAATATTGTTCTTGGCGATGACACAGGAACTATGCGTCTTTCTCTGTGGGACAAAGAGATAGAATTACTGGACAAGCTGGGGATAAATGAGGACGATGTCTTGAAGATCACGAATGGTTACGTCAAGGAGGATAGCAGGGGCAACAATGAACTCAGGCTGGGGAAGTTCGGCAAGTGTGAAAAAATAGAGGGGGGAGCGGCAGACAAATTCGATTCGCAGATACCAACTTTCGAAAACATCAAAAAAGACATGGGAAAGCCCAAGGTGAGGAATATAAGTGATTTAAAGGAAGGTGAATACAATGAAGTCAGGGCATCGCTTGTCCAGGTCTTCAAAAGGAACCCCTTCTTTGAGGTTTGCCCGGAATGTGGGAGAAGAATCGAAAAATCAGGTGAAAAATGGATGTGCAAGGAACACGGAAATGTTGAACCCAAATACAATCTTGTGATATCGGGTGTTATTGATGACGGCTCAGGGAATATACGTGCAGTCTTTTTCAGGGACCTTGCAGAGAAGATACTGGGCAAAAAAACTGAGGATGTCAGAAACATGGCCTCGGGCGAGGTAGACCCCCTTCAGATATATGAAAATCTAGATATTCTGGGGAAGGAATTCATAATAAAAGGAAGAATAAGGAAGAATCAGTTTACCGACAAAATGGAATTCGTTGCAAACGAAGTTGAAGACGTAAATGTAAAAGAGGAGGGAAGAAAACTTTTGGAAAGGATAGAAAAGATTAAAGACTAAATTGCTAAATATAAAGGTGATAACATGTCAAAAGACCTGTCTGATTTGCCTGGTGTTGGTGAGAAAACACTGGAAAAAATGAAGGAATCCGGTTATGACAACTTGATGGGTATAGCTGCTGCCTCTGCAGGAGAACTTTCGGCGGCAACAGGAATCGGGGTCGAAACGGCAAACAAGATAATAGCAGCAGCGAGGCAGAAGCTTAAGATGGGCTTCGAAACCGCAAGTAAAGTTATGAAAAAGAGAGGGAAAGTAGGAAAGATATCAACATGTTCCAAGGCACTGGACGCCTTGCTCGGAGGTGGGGTAGAAACCCAAGCAATAACGGAAATGCACGGTGCATTTGGTTCTGGAAAATCACAACTGGCGCATCAGCTGGCTGTCAGCGTTCAACTTCCGAAAGAAAAGGGTGGTTTGGGTGGTAAAGCGATATTCATAGATACCGAACAGACCTTTCGGCCAGAAAGGATACAGCAAATGTCGGAGGCCCTTGGTCTGGACCCTGAAAAAACTATGGAAAATATTTTTGTTGCACGTGCATACAATTCAGACCACCAAGTTCTGTTAGCTGAAAAGGCCGAAGAGATACTAAAGAGAGAGAACGTAAAACTTATCATAATAGACTCTGTGACTTCTTCTTTCCGCTCTGATTACACGGGAAGGGGGACCCTTGCCAACCGTCAGCAAAAACTCAACAGACATCTCCATCAGTTGCAGAGGCTGGCAGATGTTTACAATGCAGCAATATATGTAACGAATCAGGTCATGGCAAGACCGGATGTTTTGTTTGGTGATCCAACTGCTCCCATAGGAGGTCATATCCTTGGGCATCAGGCAACCTTCAGGGTTTATTTAAGAAAATCCAAGGCCGACAAAAGAATAGCCAAACTCATAGATTCTCCCAACATGCCGGAGGGTGAAGCAGTCTTCAGGATAGTGACAGAGGGTGTGAGGGACTAAAAAGTGAGACTTTGTCTGAGCTTGACCATCCTCAGAACCTGTTCCTTGGTTATATCAGGCCTTTTGAGTCTTATGAACTTTATCTGCAAACCGACATCTTCAAAGCCATCCGGCACAACTACCTCCACAAAATTTTTCATGTGAATGTCGAGCGTTCTGGACACAGTCCACTTGTGAAGGCCTGTTATTTTGGCTATCTTAGAAATGGTAAGCATCTCTCCTGTTTTTTCGCATTTTTTCAGTAAATTGAGTATCTGCACAACGTTTTTTATGGTTTTTCGGTAATATCCCTTTCTCTTCATAAATAATATATTGACGGGGTCAAATTTATAACTGAAAATTAAAAATAAAGAAATGGTTGGATTAAATTATGTCCTTTTCTGTAACTATCACGAAGTCTCCAACCGATTTCACGGCTGAGAACGGAACGAGTACCCTTCCTGATTCGTCCTCCTGCAGGTTCAGTTCATTCGTATGTTTTGTCGGTTCAACCAGAACCAGATTTATAAGTTCTCCTGATTCTATTATGTAATCGATATCACCCACAACACCAAACTTCTTTCCTGTTTCCTCAGAAACCAGTATCTTTCCGACCAGCTGCCTGCTCCTTACTCTTTCTTCCATCATTACCCCTCCTAAATATCATGCTATATAATTGAAAACAAAGTATTTAAAAATTATGCATTAACCATCATTGTTTTTACCTTCTCTGAAAGTTTGTACCGGAATGTTTTTCCAAACCTCTTTCTTGTTATGAATTCTTCTTTCAGAAGTCTCTTGAGTATGTTGTTGATTGACCTCACCGCATTTTCTTTATCCTTGTATCCGTCAAGCTCAATCTTTGAAACAATCTCTGACGGGGAAAGGTTTTTGTGATTATTCAGAAGCTCCAGTATGGATTTCTGGCGTGAAGGGAGGTCGCTTACCTTGCTTAGGGGAAGTCTCCTTGGGGTTTTTGTCTTTATCTCTTCCAAGAAATTAAGGTCTATTGTGGATATGTTTTTTTCGAGAGCTTTTTGAACCAGTTCGTTACATGTTTTTATCACCTCTCTCGGGAATCCTCCCGACCTATCATAAATAGCCTCAACTGTCTCCGAGGTGAATGGCCTTATGTCTTCTCCGCCTGCCCATTCAATTCTTTTCTTTATGAGTTCTCTTGTTTCTGATTTCGTTAGATTTGTCAATTCGACCCTGCTGCTTATCCTTCTCATGAATGTTTCTAGATTTTCGTTAAGGATGTCTTCGATTTTTACCAGACCTGCAATTACAACCGATAGATTATCTATTTGGTCTGTCAGAGTTCTCAACCACTCCAGTGTTTCAAGGCTGGCTTCATGTCCTTCATCCAAAAGCAGGGATAAGTTTCTTTCACGTGTCCTCTTGTTCACCCATTCTCCGAGGTTGTAGAGATTAAGGTTTTTGCCTCGTGAAAAAAGTCTTTCACGTATACCAAGTCCTATGAAGTTCGTGAAGATGTTAATCCAGTCCTCTGGCTTCTTTGGTGGTTTGGGAAGGTAAAAAACATCTTTGCCGTCAAACTCATTGGCTATAAATTTCAGAAGTGTTGTCTTTCCAGAACCGGTCGGGCCTATCAAGAGTAAAATTTTGTCTCTGTTCTTTATGCCATTAACTATTTTTTCTATCTCTTTTGGATAACCAACAAATAATTGCGGGAGTATTCTAAAACTGAACGGGTTGTCTCTCCATTTAAATAACTTCACATATTTTTCATCCAGTTTCATATTTTCATATATTTAACCAAATTATTTAAATACTTACGTGACCAAATCGGTTTTTATATGTGAACCCAATAATAATATTATGCGATGCTTTATTGCCGTGGACCTAAAAAAAGATATTGCAGAAAAGGTGAAAGAAATACAACACAAAATAGCCAATCTCAATGTGGATGTGAAGTTTGTTGAACCTGAAAATCTACATTTCACGTTGAATTTTCTTGGTGAAGTTAACGAAAACGAACTTGAAGAGATTAAAAAGCCCCTCGTGCAGTGCCTAAAAGATTTTCATGTATTCAAAATAAGAATAAGTGGTCTGGGTTTTTTTGGGAGCCCCAATTACATAAGGACATTGTGGCTTGGTTTATGTGAAGGTGAAAATGAATTCGTGAAGTTAATGAAGAGGGTGAATGAATGTGTGAATATAGGGAAGGGCAGCAAAAAGGCTCACCTCACTATCGGCAGGGTAAGGTCTGGCAAAAACAGAGAACTGTTAGCAAACTTCATAAACAAATTAAAAGATGTGAATGTAGGTGAAATGTACGTAAAAAACGTGAAATTGAAAAAGAGCGTTTTGATGCAGAAAGGGCCCCTATATTCGGATTTGGTTGTCTTTAAATTGGGAGGGAACATATATGAATGAAGGCAGGTTGTGGAAGATTTCCTTTGTTTGTGTTGTATTCGGACTGATAATTTTGTATTTCCTCGTGAAAAACCCACATTATTTTCACGTGAACATTGGAGATATAGACTCGGCGTATGTAGGTAGAATCGTGAATATAACAGGTGGGATAACAGGCTTGACCGAAAGCGGAGAAAATTTGTTTTTTAGCGTAAAAGATAAAACAGGTGAAATAAAGGTTGTCTTGTGGGGGGATACAATAGGTTTATTGAAATTAAAGGGTATGAATATAGATGATATAGAAAATGGGAAGACTATCAACATAATTGGTAATATCCAGTTGTACAGGGGGGAGCTGGAAGTGATCCCTGTGCGCGGGAAGGTAAAACTTTTATAAAATTTTGTGAGAAGACTTCACAAGTTCTGCAACCAATTTCACGACGTTCTTCACATCTTTCATATCAATAACTTCAACAGGTGTGTGTGCATAACGTGAAGGTGTTAATATCGCCAGTGAAGGTATACCTTCTCTTATTGTTGGCACTATGGAGGAATCAGTTGCCCCACCACTCATTATATCATACTGTAGTGGTATTTTATTCCTCTTCGCAACTTCCACAACCCATTTTTTTAAATTGTCTTGTATGATGCTTATGGCGTCCTTTATGAGAAGTACCGGTCCCTCGCCTATAAGGGATATGGTCTCATGTGGCTTGAGATCAGGCGTCCCGCCACTGACTGTGGTATCAAGTGATATAACAAGGTCTGGATTTATTCCAAATGTGGACCCCCTTATGCCAACAAGGCCGATTTCCTCTTTCACTGTTCCGACCGCGTACAAAGTACCTTTGAAGCTTTTAAGTGTCTTTACAACCTCTATCATTTCCAGGCAACCCACCCTGTCATCAAAAACATGCCCAGCCAGCCTCGAGTAGCCAAGTTTTTCTACCATGCCGTATTGGGTAATAAAATCGCCAACGTTAACCCCCATTTTTTTAACTTGTTTTTTATTGTCCGCGCCAATATCGATGAACATGTCCCTTATTTTGGTGATCTTTTTTTCCTCCTCTTTTTCTTGTAAGTGAACAGGCTTTTGACCTACCACACCTATGACAGATCCTTTTGAGCCATGTATTTTGAACTTCTGCGCGCTTAAAACTCTGCGGTCCCATCCGCCTATCGGCTCAAACCTTATGAAACCTTTTTCATCTATGTGTTTGACCATCAGACCAATTTCATCCATGTGAGCATTAATCATTATTTTTGGATGTCCGGATCCTTTTTTGGTGATGAGGTTTCCTATTTTGTCAACCTTTATATCATCAACATATGCTTTTATTTCCTTTGTGATCAATTCCCTAATGTTTTCTTCAGAGCCCGAAACAGACGGGGCCATGACAAGTTTCTTGAGCAAGTCCTCCATTCTATCACACCTAAACCCGGACAGGGGTGAAATTATACTTTGTTCTGTTCTATTGTTCTACTTATCTATTTATATATGGAGCCACCACATAATAAATTTTTAATCACTTAAGGTCTTCTTTGGACAAAATGGTTATGGGTGATTTTATATTTTCCTTTTCCATGCCAATAAGAAACTTTATATCCTTTATCTTTGCTATTGACTCGAGTCTGCGGTCAACCTTCCCGTCAAATATAACTGCATAGGGTTTTTCAAGCGTTTTGAGCGTGTTTATAAGTTCCTTGACCGGGACCTTTCCGAGTATATTAAAACTTGAATCAAATACGCAGGCTGCCCTGGTACCTATCAGTTCATCAAGGGTTTTCTTGAATATGTTTTTTTGTTCGTCTGTGATTCTGGGGACGCCTTTCCTGTACACCCTTTCCATGCTCTCTGGTGCTTTCTCCCGTCCCCTTACTGCAGCTCTTTCGGTTTTTATCGGAACTCTCTGTGCTGCTTTTGGTCGCATTTCCTCGGTTTTTACGTCTCTGATCCTGTTTTCCATTTTGAATTGAGAGGCGGCTATCTTATCTCTGAGACACTTGAAAACCTCTTTTTTGGATAGTTCCTCAACCTCCTTGCCCGGGGGCGCCAGAGCAACATAATCGAGATCCGTTGTCTCTAAAAGGCTTTTAAGGTTAAGGTCACCACCTCTGTCCCCGTCAAAGAAAGCAGTTGTAATTTTCTCTTTGGAAAGTTCTATGATGGTTTGCGGTATTGAACTGCCCTCTATCGCTATCGCATTCTTTATGCCGTATTTTATCAGATTTATCACATCTGCCCTGCCCTCGACGATTATTATCTCATCGGAATCAAGCAGGTTCGGGCCGCACGGCAAGCCTTTGTACGTGGTTATTTCATGCTTCTTTATTTCTTCCTTTATTTCTTCAGATATGTGAGCCGTATCAGGCAGGCCTTTCTCTAACAACCCCTTCAAGATGGTTTTTGCCTTCTCGACGACGAATTTTCTCTTTATTTCTCTTGTGTCCTCCACGGATTTCAGAGTTATTTTCGCTGTGCATGGACCCACCCTTTCAATAGTTTCGAGGGTTGCGGCTATAAGGGCAGTCTCTGTGGAATCCAAAGAGGAAGGAATTATGATTTCTCCATAGGAATTTCCCTTGTCTGACTTTATGTTAACTTCGATCCTCCCTATCCTGCCTGTTCTTTGAAGTTCTCTCAAATCAAGATCGGGTCCCAGCAGACCTTCTGTCTGCCCAAAAACAGCCCCTATGACATCAGGTTTCTCTATTACTCCTTTTGCATTTATTTGAGCCTTTATCAGATATTTTATTGAACTCGGTGCGAGCTTTGACATGAACATCAACCTCCTTAAAAGAGACTCGGCTGTTCAAAACGCCGAAGTCCTCTATTTTGTTTTTTCCCAACGACATGATTCTCCCCCTTAAATGGGAATTTACATGTATTTTGTGCCTCTGCAGCAGATTTCTCAGCTTCGAGTGTATCTTTCTGCCTTCTTTATCGAAATCTGTGAGTATGACTACTTCCTTGTCTGTCTTTATTTTATCGGCCAATTCGTAAAGCGGCCTCCCGTTGATTGCAATAATATTTTTCACACCTAGGCTTTTTAAAGCTTTTTTGTCCTTTTTTCCTTCTACTATTACAAGTTTGTCTTCCACATCTCTTAACATATCTATTAGTTCTTCCTGCGCTATCCTTTTGTTACTTCCCACAGACAACCATACCATGAAATCTTATTTTAATATTGCTCTGATAAATAAATTACTATGGATAATGTACTCAGAAATGTTCTGAAAAGGATAACCCCTAGCGAAAACGAAAGGAGAAAGATGCGTGACATTTTGAAACGCGTAATAGAAGCTGCTGACAAAATAATAAAACCTCTTGGTCTTGAAAAGACCATCGCAGGCTCTTTCATCCGCGACACTTGGCTGAAAGACAAGAAAGAAATAGACTTGTTCATATTGTTTCCTGTCTCCGCCCCTAGGGAGGACTTGGAGAAAATCGGTATTGATGTCGGGAAGAAAATAGTAAAACTGCTTGGGGGAGAGTATGAAATAGCGTATGCAGAACACCCTTATGTCAAGGGGAAATTCGGTGGGTTTTCAATAGATATCGTTCCCTGTTACAAGGTCAAATCGGCATCAAAAATAATTTCAGCAGTTGATAGAACGCCTTTTCATAACAGGTACATAGAAAAAAACCTGAAACCTGTGATGTCGAAAGAGGTCAGGCTATTAAAACAGTTCTGCAAGGCCATGGACGTCTATGGCTCAGATGTGAAAACGTTGGGGTTTTCAGGCTATCTGTGCGAACTCCTCATAATAAAGTACAAGACATTCAGGAATCTGGTCTTGAAGGCAAGAGCATGGAAGCCCGGTGAATTTATAGATCTGGGAAGGCACTGCACAATCAAAAATCCAAAATCCTTTTTCAAAGATCAGCCGCTGATAGTTATAGACCCCACGGATCCCAAAAGGAACGTGGCCGCCGCCCTGTCCGAGGAGAATTTTGTGAAGTTCGTGAAATCATGTGAAGCATTTGTGAAAAACCCTAGCAAGAAGTTCTTTGAAAGGGATAGAAGAACCATAAGCATTTCAAAATTCAGGATGTATCTGAAAGAGAGAGGGACGAAATTTTTTGCGGTGTGGTTCAGGAGACCAAAGGTGGTCGATGATATTCTCTGGTCACAGATGAGGAAGACATGTTCAAGAATCGCAAACCTTTTAAAGGAATATGAATTTGAAGTTTTTGAAAATGCTGTGTGGAGCGATGAAAAGGATTCCTATCTCATATTCGAGATGAGCGAATGGTTTCTGCCCAAAAAAAGGAAACTCGAGGGCCCGCCGGTATATTCAAAGAAGCACTCGAAACAGTTCACCGAAAAATACAGGAAAGCGAAAGTCTATGTTGAAGGCAAAATATGGGTGGCAGAGGTCGAAAGGGAGTACAGAGATGCTGAGAAGCTGCTTGAGCGTTTTTTGAAAAGAAGCGAAAAATCTCTCCTGATGGACGGTGTCAGATCGCACATAGCGAAAAGCATTGCCAAAGAATTTAAGATTCTGGATTCAAAGGGGTTTGAAAAGGTGCTTAGTAGAAACAAGGAACTTTCAATATTTATAAGGAAATATTTTGGGCATGAATGAAGAGAGAAACATTTAAATATCCTTTGCCATAAATTAAAGAATCAAGCCGTTTACTGCGTAAGCAGGAGGTTTTGAGATGGAAGAGTTCTTGGAAGAGATAAAGGAAGCAAAGGAAAAGGCGAAAAAAAGGAATTTTGTTCAAACATGGGATCTGGCAATCAGTTTAAAGAATATCGATCTCAAAAAGCCAGAGAACAAGTTAAACTTGGAATTCCCGTTGCCTGAAGGCAGGGGGAAGGAATCAAAAGTTATATTCATTGTTGACTCTTTGATCACAGAGGCAAAGAAGACGAAGGCATTGGTCATAACCAAGAGTGATCTGGAAAAGATCGGGAAAGACAAGAAAAAACTGAAAAAATATGCAGATGAATACGAATGGTGGTTTTGCGAGGCCCCGCTGATGCCACTTGTGGGTAAAACCCTAGGTCTGGTTTTAGGGCCCAGGGGCAAAATGCCCAAGCCTATTCCCCCGAAAGGAAGTGTACAGCCGTTCATAGAGATGTCAAAGAGGCTAGTGAAAGTGAGACTGAGGGATTCTCCTGTCATCCATGTTCCTGTGGCGGCAGAAGATATGAAAGAAGAGCAAGTAATGAAAAATGTCATTGCTGTCATAAACTTCATCAAGGAAAAACTTCCCAAAGGGGCAGCAAACATAAAGAACGTTCATATAAAACTCACAATGGGACCATCGGTAAAGTTGAAGGTGTAGGATATGGTTTCAGAAAGGAAAAGGGAAAGTGTGAAGAAACTTGAAGAAGAAATTAAAAAATATCCTGTTATTGGATTGCTTGATATGTTTAAATTGCCTGCAAAACAACTCCAAGAGATAAGGGATAAGCTCAGGGGTAAGGCCAAAATAGAGATGGTCAGGAAAAGTATAATCAGGCGTGCAATAGAAAATGCTGGTAAAAGGGGTATCAAGGAACTAGAAACGAAAATACAGAATCAGCCTGCCCTTCTATTCAGCAAAACAGATCCCTTTGAACTGGCAAGAATTATAGAATCTTCCAAGTCATTTGCGGCTGCCAAGGAGGGTGATATCGCTCCGAGGGACATAATTGTAAAGGCAGGGAAAACTAACCTGAAGGCAGGTCCTGTAATAGGCGAACTGCAAAGAGTCAAGATTCCAGCCGGGGTAGAAGGGGAAAACATTGTTATAAAGGAGGATGCTGCTGTTGTTAGAAAAGGAGAAACCATAGACAAGAACGTGGCAGATGTTTTAATGAAACTGGGTGTTGAACCCATAGAAATTTCACTAAATCTTCTTGCAGTTTTGGATCAAGGCACTGTCTACCCGAAAGAACTTTTATTCATACCCCTGGAAAAATACAGGGACGATGTCATAAGGGCCCACCAAAACGCATTCAATCTCGCCCTAAGCACGGGTCTGCCCACGAAAGATACCGTGCCTCTTTTGCTGTCAAGGGCGTACAGAGAGGCGATCAGCCTAGCCCTTGAAGCGGATGTGATCACAAAAGGAACGGTGGACAAACTTCTTTCCAAGGCGTATTCCCAGATGCTGGTACTCAAGGGGGAAATTCCTTCAGGGACGGTATCCGATGCTGAGGAGAAAGCGGCAGAAGAGCCTGGCAAGGAAGAGGGGGGAGTTGAGAATAAAGATAATGGTAAAGGCAAGAATGTAAAATAGAGGAGGGATAAGATGGAAATGATATATGCGGCGTTGCTCCTTCACTCGTTGGGCAAAAAGGTTGATGAGGAAGGAGTCAAAAAGGTGCTTGAGGCTGCAGGAGCAAAGGCAGAGACTGCACAAATAAAGGCCTTGGTATCAAGTCTTAAGGACATCAACATAGATGAAGCGATAAAGCAGGCATCAGTTGTACAGCAAGCAGCGGCACCTTCGAGTGACAAGCAGGCTGAAGAAAAGAAGGAAGAGAAAAAAGAGGAAGAGAAGGCCGAGAAAAAAGCCGAGGAAGCTGCAGCGGGTCTTGGCGCACTTTTCGGATAAGATGTTGTTGGTTCAATGCAGACGGTGCGCCGAGACTTCTCTATTCTGAAGTTTCTAATTTAAGTATCGTGCGGTGAAATAATAACTATGAAATCAGACAAAGAAGTTAAAAAGGAATTTCTTCCGAAATTTTGGAAACACCCTGACAAATACTATGCAACCAGAGTTCTAAGGGAAGAGGGTTTTTTGCGAAACATCTGCATTAAATGCAAAAGACCCTTTTGGTCGACTGACCCCGAAAGAAAGGTTTGCGGAGACCCTTTATGCAGCAACGAAGGTTTTGGGTTCATAGGTGATTCACCGGCCAAAAGGAAACTTGAATACACGGAGGTTTGGCTGGATTTTGCAAAGATGTTTAAAAAATTAGGTTACACGCCCATAAAACGGTATCCTGTTGTTGCAAGATGGAACCCGACGATGGAATATACAAATGCCTCGATTTCGGCGTTTCAGCCGTACGTCATTTCCGGGGAGGTGGAGCCTCCTGCAAACCCGTTGGTTATTCCGCAGTTCTGCCTGAGATTTAATGATATAGATAACGTGGGTGTAACGGAATCGCACAACACAGGTTTTGTCATGATAGGACAGCACATGTTTGTCGAACCGAAGGACTGGGACCAGTCCAAGGTTTTCAGGGACATATATACCTGGCTCAGAAAAGGCCTGGGACTAAGAACTTCAGACATAATTTTTCATGAGGATGCATGGGCCGGAGGAGGGAACTTCGGCTCCTGTATGGAGTTTTTTTCCAAAGGCTGCGAACTTGGGAATCAGGTTTACATGCTCTACGAGCAAACTTCGTCGGGTTTCAAGGAACTTAACATAAAGGTTCTTGACATGGGCATGGGCCAGGAGAGAAATGCGTGGTTCACGCAGGGGTGCGAAACTATTTACGATGCGACTTTCCCGACTGTTGTTAAAAAACTCTTGCTGCAGACAGGCCTTAAAATTGACAGGGATCTGCTGAGGCGTTACGTTCCTTACGCAGGTCTTCTAAACCTAGATGAAATAGAAAATATCAACAAATCCTGGAAGTATGTGGCAAAAAAAGTTGGGGCAGATGTGAATGAATTGAGGAACTTTATTCTCCCCTTGTCAGGTGTTTATTCAATTGCAGAACACACGAGGAGTCTCTTGGTTGCACTTGCCGACGGGGGGCTGCCGAGTAATGTGGGAGGGGGTTACAATCTAAGGATGCTGGCCAGGAGGGCCATGATGTTCAAGGACAAATACAACTGGGACATAGACCTGTCAAGTGTGTGTGAATGGCATGCCCGCTATCTGAAACCCCTTTTCCCAGAACTTTTGAATAGTGTGGAAGGTGTGGGGGAAATATTGGAAGTCGAAGAGAAAAAGTACAGAAACACAAAGGCGAAATCCGTCATAATTGTAGAAAAAATGATGCACAAGACTGTTAGCGAAGAAGATCTAATAAAAGTTTACGACAGCCACGGCATACCACCGGAGGTGATAAAGGAGGAGTTCAAAAAGAAGGGCAAAGGGATAAAAATACCCGAGGACTTTTATTCAAAAGTTTCTGAATTGCACAAAAAGAAAGAACAGGTAACAGAGAATGCAAGAAACGATATTATTCCTCTGGGCGGGGTGCCTGACACCAAAATCCTGTACTACGATGATTACAAAAAACTGAAATTCAGAGCCAAGGTCATGAAGGTATCGGGTGATTTCGTTGTTCTTGATCAGACGCTGTTCTACCCCACATCGGGCGGCCAGCTCCATGACACAGGGAAGATTAACGGAAAAGAGGTTATAGACGTTTTCAAGCAAGGTGGTGTAATAGTTCATAAAATGGAGAAAGGGCATTCTCTTAAAGAAAATCAGAAAGTAGAAGGTGAAGTGGACTGGTCAAGAAGACTCAAGCTTTCGCAGCAGCATACTGCAACGCACATAATCAATGCCGCAGCAAGGGAGGTTCTTGGCAATCACGTGAACCAGGCTGGAGCGAAGAAAACGGAAAAAAAATCTCACCTTGACATAACCCATTACCTGCCCATAACAACAGAAGAGATCAAGAGGATGGAAGACGAAGCGAATAGTATCGTTAAGAAGGGGATAAAAATCGAAAAACTCCTAATACCCAGAAACGAGGCCGAGAAGAGATTTGGAATGAGAATTTATCAGGGAGGGGCGGTCCCCGGAAAGCTTATCAGAATTGTTAACATACCGGGAGTTGATGTCGAGGCATGCGGTGGCACACATTTAAACAACACCAGGGAAGTGGGAAGGATAAAGATACTGAAAACCACGAAAATACAGGACGGTGTTGACAGGATAGAGTTTACCGCAGGGGAGGAAGCAGGAAGAATATCCGCCAAAGAAGGTAGAATTTTCAAGGAGGTTCTGGGGAATCTAAGAAAGATAGTCGAATTCAAGCTGAATGGAGATGTGTCCGAACAATTGATGGAGTGCTCGGATTTCTTTTCTGTTCCTGTTGATCAAGCCGGGAAGACTGTTAAAAAATTCGTGGATGATATCGTAGGGCACAGTAAAAAACTGGGGAAACCCGTGAAAAGAAAAAAGGCCCGTAACATAAGGGAGGCATGCGGAATAGTTTTTGACATGTGGAAAACACAGAGGAAGGAAGTTGAGAAAACCGCAAAACAGCGGGCGCTATCAGTGGTTAAAAAACTAGCTAAAAAGATGAAAGACGGAAAAATCCTCGAAACAGTTAACATGGATAGGAAGGAAATGATAAAAACATGCGAACTCCTTGTCTCTTCTCACCCGAACTTCACCATCATTCTTCTCAACAGAAACGGTGAAGTGGTGGGGATGAGCAGAGTGGAAGACATAACCAAGGAAGTGAAAAAGTTCTGCAAAAAATACGGCGGCTCTGGCGGAGGAAGGGGAAAGCTGGCTCAGGGAAAGATAGATTTCTCAGAATTCAAAAAAGACAAAAAATAAAGATATTTGGTTTTATCCGCACGGAATTGAAACAACTGTTGCTCCTGTACCGCCTGTCGTGAATCTGTACGTGCAGACGTGTGGTCCCGATTGTGTGCATGTATCTGTGAATGTTAAAGATTCTTGGGTTGGAAGGTTTCCACTGTTTGGTGTTATGCTTGGTGTTACAACTGAATTGTCAAAGTTGTTGGTGACACCACTTGCATCTGTGTCTGTCCTTGTTATTGTCAACGCACCACAAGTTACCACGTGATCTGTAGTTGGTATGGTACAGCCAGTTCCCAATGAAATTGGTTCTGTTCCTGTGTTTCTGAGTATCACGTTTGATGTTGTGCCGCCTGTGCAGTAAGAATCAACCAGCGTCAGTGACTTCGTGTAACCGGCCATAAACCCTGAAAGGTACGTCCATGCAGTCGCTGCCAAGCCTATGGTTATCAACAGCAAAATTATTATGGCGATTATCGGGGTTATACCCTTTTTCATTCATTCAACCTCCTTTATTTATTTGATCATCAATATTCGGTTTCCCTTCTCCCGGTGTATCCTGGATATCCGGTTGGCGATGTGGCTGCTGCTCTGGGTGCGGTCTGCGTGTAAAGCCTCTTTAACCTCTTTTCAATTATGCCCAGTGTCGTAAGAGCCGCCTGGTTGGTTTCAAAATTCTTCTTGTTCTGCTCTATAAGCTCTGTCATCTTGTCCACCAGGGGAGTCATCACCTCTTTCGAAACAGACGTCACCTCTTCCTCCTCCGCCGATGTTTTCAGCAGTTTCATGAACTCCCTCATCTCTATTATCAGGTCGTCCACCTTCTTTGGGATCTTCGATATCTCCGCTATGAGTTCGCTGTTTGCCTTTATGCTGTCGTCTATTATCCTCTGGTTGGACTTGACAAGCTCTATAACCTGCTCTATCAGTTTTCGAATTTGAGAAGAGTAGCTTCCGGATTCCATTTGCTCGATTCTCTTTTCCAGTCTTCTGATGGGTGATGTTGGTATTACCTCGTATTCTTCTTCCGGGCTCATAATAAATAATTGTCCGTTCCCTAATATAAATATTTGATGCCCGTGGAATCAGTATTCTGGCATACCGCCGCCCATGCCGCCAGGCGGTGAAGGCGGACCTCCACTGCTTTTGCTGCTGCCGGCCGAAATCATGTCATCTATTCTCAGTATCATCTCTGCAACTTCACTCGCACTCTTTATTGCCTGTATCTTTATTTTCAGCGGTTCTATGACTCCGAGATTTATCATGTTGCTGACATTCCCTGTGAACACATCCAGACCTGCTGCTGCCCTCTTCCTCTCATGTTCTGACCTCAGTTGGGCCAGCTTGTCTATCGGGTCCAGGCCGGCGTTTTCTGCGAGGCTCTTCGGAACGATTTCTATCGCTTCCGCAAACGCATTGACGGCAAGCTGTTCCCTGCCTTTGAATGATTCGGCATACTTCCTCAAATGCTTTGCCAGTTCTATTTCTATTGCCCCGCCACCGGGAACTACCTTGCCCAGCTCGAGTGCAGCTGCCACTCCCTTGATGGCGTCTTCCATTGCTCTTTCAACCTCGTCCACTACGTGTTCGCTTCCGCCACGGATAAGTATGGTCACTGCCTTGGGCTGCCTGCATTTTTCAACGAATATCATCTCATCCCCTGATATCTTTCTTTCCGCCACAAGACCGGCGTAACCCAAGTCTTTCTTTGTTATGTCCTTGGTATTGCTCACTATGTTCGCTCCTGTTGCCCTCGCAAGCTTCTCCATGTCTGACTTCTTGACCCTTCTTGCAGCAAGCACACCCGCCTTAGCCAGGTAATGCTGTGCCACATCATCTATGCCCTTCTGGCATAGCACAACATTTGCTCCTGTTTTCACAATGTTATTTACCATTTCTCTGAGGCTTTTTTCCTCTTCATTCAGGAAGGCCTGAAGTTTTTCAGGAGAATCTATGCTTATCTTGGCGTCACCTTCAAGTTCCTTGACTTCGAGCGCAGAATCCAGCAAAGCGATCTTGGCATTTTCTATCCTCTTTGGCATCCCGCTGTGAACCACTTCCTTGTCCAGAACTATGCCCTCTATCAGCTGCGTATCTGTCATCGATCCTCCCTGTTTCTTTTCGATCTTTATGTTTTCCGTGTCCACCTCGTTGCTTACCTTGTCGAATATCTTGATAACCGCCTTCACGGCAAGCTCTGTCAGATGTTCTGATGCCCTTTCGGCAGATTTTCCTGTCATCGCCGTGTTGGCAATTTTTTTGAGGCTTTTTTCGTCCTTCAGTGTGATGCTGTGCGAGAGCCTGTCCAGTATCTCCAGTGCCTTGAATTTTGCAAGCCTGAATCCCTTTGTTATAACAGTCGGGTGTATCTGTTTCTCAAGCATGCCCTCTGCCTCTTTCAGCAGCTCACCAGCTATTATTACGGCCGTTGTAGTTCCGTCGCCTACGGCTTCATCCTGCGTTTTTGCGACCTCCACCATCATCTTTGCTGCCGGATGCTCTATCTGCATCTCGTCAAGAATTGTTGCTCCATCGTTCGTTATCGTAACGTCTCCGAGCGAATCTACCAGCATCTTGTCCATGCCCTTCGGGCCAAGAGTTGTCCTGACCGCGTCTGCAACCGTCTTTGCGGCTGCTATATTGTTCTTTTGAGCGTCTTTTCCCCTTGTCCTGAGTGTTCCTTCAGGGAGCACAAGGACCGGCTGAAGCTGTTGTCCTCCGTTCATAATATCACCTCTCTGTATATCGATTTAGATTATAAAGATAGATATTATATGTGGAAAGGTTATTTAAATGTTTTCCCAAACAATTAATTTAAAACAGAGCAGGATATATTTTTGATTGGTGCATGCATTGTGTGCACCATTCGCTGAAAGGGCTCGTAGCTCAGCCTGGTTAGAGCGTCGGTCTTATATGTCCGGCAGGCGCAATGCCTGCAAGCTTTGGCCAAGAGAGCCGAAGGTCTGGGGTTCGAATGCACACATTGGATGTGAAAATGTCCTTTGACAGGCTGTCCTGCGCCGATTATCCCCACGAGCCCATGATTATTTTTTCATACTGTTCATGATAGTTTCAGCTATTCTTTTCGCAAGAATCCCGGCAATGCCCCATAGTATGATAAGCCATGCAGGTATTCCAAAAAATGAGGGATTTGAATAGACCCATGCACCAAAATATATACAGATGGCTTCGGTAAATGGCCCCAGAACAGCAGCAACCATGGAAAAGAATACGTCCTCTTTTGTATGCCACAACCTTAATGCAATTACCCAGACTGTCAGCAGCACCAAAAACAACAGCAGATTATTCCCCCAAAAAAGGGAAACAGCTGACACGACGATTATAAATATCACGGCTTCGGATAGGATCTCTAAAGTGAAGTTCATACTTAACTCTTTTAAATCAAAACTAAAATAACATTATGGACATTATATCCGACCTCCACATACATTCCAGATTTTCTAGGGCAACAAGCCATGACTTGAGTATAAGCAACCTAGTTAAATATGCCAAGATCAAAGGCATAAACCTGCTGGGGACAGGGGATTTTACGCACCCTGTCTGGTTAAGGGAGCTTAAAGAAGAACTGGAGGAAGACGGGACAGGAATTCTTAAAAGCAGGGATGGTTTTCCCTTTCTTTTATCTGTGGAAATTTCAAGCATCTACAGGCGGGGTAAAGATTTGAAAAGAATACATATCATAGTTCTTTCGCCAAACTTCGAAACGGCTGAACAGATAAACGATGCCTTGAAGATGAAAGGCGTGAACCTTGCGGCAGACGGCAGGCCTGTTTGCAGCATACGTTCCCCAGAACTCGTCGAGATGGTGAAGGAAATAAGCACGAAAAACGAGGTTATTCCTGCCCATATATGGACACCTTGGTTTTCACTCTTTGGCTCTAAATCGGGGTTTGACAGGATTGCAGACTGTTTTCAGGATCAGACAAAAAACATATTTGCGCTTGAAACCGGTTTGTCATCAGACCCGCCGATGAACTGGCGGCTTTCATCGCTGGACAGATTTTCACTGGTTTCCTTTTCCGACCTTCATTCCTTTTGGCCATGGAGGATGGGGAGGGAGGCAACACTGTTCAATCTGAAGGAATTAACTTATGAAAACCTGATAAATGCGATAAGAACAAATAGGGGACTGGCCGGAACCATAGAAGTTGATCCTTCGTACGGAAAGTACCATTACGACGGGCACAGGGATTGTGGTGTTTCCCTAAAACCGGGGACAGCAAAAAAATATCGCAACATTTGCCCTGTTTGTAAGCATCCGCTCACCATTGGCGTGCTGCACAGGGTCGAGGAACTGGCAGACAGGCCTGAGGGATTTGTTCCAGATAATGCAAAACCTTTCTATTCGCTGCTGCCCCTGTCCGAGGTAATCTCCTTTGTTCTCAAAACAGGCATCAGCTCCAGAAAGGTGTGGGAAGTCTATAACAGGCTTGTCGGGAACTTCGGCTCTGAGTTGAATGTTCTATTGAACGTGAGCGGAGAAGAGATAAAGGGGGCGGCCAACAGAAAGATCGCCGAACTTATCGTTAAAATGAGGGCAGGGAAGCTGAAAATAAGACCCGGTTACGATGGTGTCTATGGAGAAATCGCAAGTGAAGAAAAAACAAACAACATCCCAAAAAATTCGAGTGAGGAGCAGAAGAGCCTTAGGGACTTTGGTTAGGTTCCGGTCACCTTCACGGATGTTGTGGCATCTGTGAAGTATTCATATTTCGCCTTTATTTTGAGTGTTTTTTTCAGTATGTTTGTCTTTGTCTGTTTTATATTCGCCAACATAATTTCACCGTCGCAAACAATACTCCTTTCCCTTCCTTCCCACAGATTAACGCTGCTGAATATGCCCGCATTGCAGTCTTTCAGGTTCACTCCAGATGAAGGGTCCATCTCCAAAAAAACTTTGTTCCAGTCTTCAGGATTACCGCATGAAGGGTAACACGCAACTCCTTCCCCAGTATTTTCTATGCCTATAGAAATGGGGAAGGTTATCATGCCTGTCTTTTCGTTGTATTTCAGAGGGCTTCTCATTTCTATGTCAAGTCTTATTGGGGCGTTGGAAATGCTCGTAGTTTCGCTTGTTATTGCCTTACCCTGTGTCTCTAGGGACCTTAACTCTTCTTCCGACACTATCGTGGCGCTTCGAGCAGTATTGCTTTCATATTCATATGTGACCCTGACCGAAGGACTGAATGTTACAGCTATGTTCCGGGGGATATTTGAAGGGGCGGTGCACTGCCATATACATGTCTTTGATTCGCCTGTTGTGCCTGACTCAGGCTGCGGGGCAAGCATGTATTCGATGAGGCCTGCACACTCCGGGTTGCATGAAATTTCACTTTCCTCCCCGCCATAGGTGGTTCCTATATTCGAAAGCTCAAATCTCACGTTCCTTGCGTTGCTCGTTCCTTTATTTCTCACCATAAGCTGAAGTTGAAACGGCTCGCCAGCATAAACTTCGGAAGGACTGGAAACGAAATTTTCTATCACAAGTCCTTCCCCAGAAGTTATCGGTCCGCTTATGCAACCCGAAACCAAAACAAGCGAAAACATGAGCAAGAGCAACGCACTTGATTTTTTCATAATTTTATATTGAAGGCCGAACCTTTTATCTTTATCCGCTCGGAAGGACACTTAACTCTATGGTCTTATCTATGAAGTAACCATATTCAGCGGTTACCCTTATATTTTTCTGTACCAGTCTCTCCGGTATGCTGTTGACCATGACCTTGCATACAATTGTCTGGGACTTTCCCGCAACCAGATAAATATCCTCTTCTGCGACGTTGCCTCCGTTGCCGCAGCTGCCTGGCTCAAAACTCATGCTGTCTGGAAGTTCTATTGTCAGTTTGAACTGATTCCACAAAGAACCGCCTTCGGTAAATTTCCTGCATCTCTCGCTGTTGGCACAGACTGTCCCTCCACCTATATTTTCTATGTTGATAACTATAGGGAAGGTCAGAATGTTTCCCGTGCCGTGCGTCCTTATCGGGCTCCTAGTTTCCATGTCCAAGGATATTGGAGCGTTGGATTTGCTGCTGGTTTCCACAGGCAAGCTCTTCCCTTGGTTCTGAAGTACAACGAGTTCCTCTTTTGGGACGATTGTTATGGTTTTTATGAGAAATGATTTATAATCATAGAAAACGCGGGCACGCGGCTTGTAATCCACATGTGGAACGTAAACTACGGGAGATACGTATCTCCATGTACATATCTTGTCCCCGCCTTCTATTCCTGTTGCCGGGTCCGGTGGCAGCAGAGTTATCCACCCACCCCGGTTGTCGTATTGACAGCTGCTTTCGTCAGGGAAAACCTCCTGGTTGTTTGGATTGGTTCTTGTTCCCGCCGCCCCCTTCCACATCTGATCAAGGCCCAGAAGTTCTGCAAAACAGTTTTCCGCCTTCTGTGTCCCTGTGTTCCTGAATTTCAGAACAAATTTCACTTCCTCGCCCGAATACACTTCAGTCATTTTAGGTTCTGTACCGAAGCTTTCTATGACTATGCCTGCCCCGGCAGGCGTGTTGGAATCGAACGGTGTGCCCGGCATCGTACAGCCCGAAACCATAACCAAAGAAATGGCTAGCAAGGCAGGCAGGAATGGATAGAGAAATTTTAGGCTATTCATAGTTATATAATTGTCTAAAAATAAATAAAAAGAGGTAATAAACAAAATTTAAACAGTTTCCTCGTACCCCTTGACTGTTATGTGAGTTACTGCATCTACATAATATATGTAGGCAAGTCTCACTTCGAAGTTCTTCTTGACTTTATTTGTTGGTGGCTGCGTGACCTGGAATTCGCATGAGATGTCCGTGTACTTTCCGTTCCATAATCTGACAAACCTGCCCAGTGAAGGAGTTGTCAGATACGGGGGCAAGTTCTCGTAAAAACCTGTTCCGAACTGTATCTGCCTCGGGCAGTCGCCAATAGGTACAACCCCATCCGGCCATCTAACCTCGACAGCGACAGGGTAATCCCTTCCGAATACTTGGCCGTTGCCTGTATTCTCTATCCTTATCTGAAGCTGAAACTTGGAGTTTGCCCAGTCTCTTGTCTTTACAAAGTTTCCTGTATTAACCGTGACTGCCAGCGGGGCATTCCAAGGTGTTGCCTGCTCTGTATCCAAGCTTCCTGCTCCCTGCACAATTCTTCTCAATTCTTCACTGTTAACGAACCAAACAGGTTTTTTCACATCCGTTTCATAGTAATAGTAAACCCTTGCGATAGGCTCGTATGTTATTTTCTGGTTTCTGGATAGTGTCGGTGTTATCACGTCCCAGTCTGCTGTACCTCGCCCGCCTTGTGTTTGTGATTCCGGGTCGGGGGCGAGCAAAAGTCCGAGGTCTCTGTAAACATCACCGAATAATTTCCATTCTGTTGTGTCTATCCCCGTCAACTCGGCAACAGCCGGAGCGTTGTTGTAATCTCCACTGTTTATAACCTCCAGATGGAAGCTTACTGGTTCATCCGATTCTATGGGTGTTATCTGACCTAGCGTGGGCTGGAAGATGTCAACCACAACGCCCGGACCCCCTCCTTTACTGCCACCACCAAAGGGTGTGGTGCAACCAGAAGTCACAGTAACCGCAGCAATGAGTAACAGCAAAAAGAACTTCACGTTCCTTCCGAAAGCTGTTCTGCTCATGTTTATCATTTTAATAATTGACGTGTTACGCTTATAAACTTAATTTGTGTATAAAATCACTTCAGTTGAATCTCCGGTTCAACGGTCAGCTTAATTCTCTTGGTGAATTTATATGTGTATGAAATCTCAGAGGTTAACTGGTAAGTTTTTTCCTGGGTTATCCAGCTGGCGTGAGCCGGCCAAATCTCACATGAATATTTTGGCGAAACCCTTCCTATAAGTTTCAGACCTTCGGTATCTATTTTTTCTTGGCACGCATCACACCCTGCCAGTTCGCCGTTGGCACATCCTATTTTAATGTCGTTCTTTGCTACGGTGTTCCCCTCGAGCTGGCCAGATCCCTTATTCTCGACCCAAAATGTCATCATGCCCTTTCCTGCATGCTCGCCCGTTTTCCCTCCTCTTATGTCTACCATTATGGGCTGGCCAGAAACCTCTATGTATGATTTGACGGGGCCTTCCCCCACGACCATCGTTCCCTTTTCGCTGAACTGCTTTCCTTGGGCGACAAGGTTTTCATATTCCTCCTGGTTAACGAAACTTGCTGAAGAGGTTGTGTGCGTCGTATATTTATACTTCACCAAAACGCCCACGTCACATGGTGTTTTTATCTTCAGGTGTTTCGCAGTCATCTTCCAGTCTACTACGGCAGTCGAACGCGGATACATTTTTTTGATTGTGCATTTATTGCCCTCAAACGTCCCGCCTGTACATACACCTCCGTTTGTCTCGAATATGTCGCAATCATCAAAAAGTTCAATTTCAACACCTTCCTGTGGGTTGCTTTCAGGCATCTGAAGGTTCTGAACATAGGCCCGAAGCGTTAAGGTCTGCCCTGCCCTCATGGTCTGGGAAGGGATTGCCTGGAGGCTTCGTATAACAATAACCTCATGTCTGAATTCTTCTACATTCGGGCCGAAGAGATCGGAAATAACAGGTATGTACAGACCGCCGGGCATTACGCACCCCGAAGCCAAAAGCAGGGATATAACCAACGCCAGGGACAAGAACTTTCTCATAATAATATTTTGGTATTTTCAAATAAAAAGGCATAAGAAACAGTAACTATATTATGTTTGAATCAAAAACATTATTATGAAGGTTGTGAAAGGCCAGTTTGTTTTTGAGTTTCTCATAGCAGGCGTGATATTCTTTGCGGTTGTTTTGTACGCGATGAACTACTTGAGCGCAAACGTCTCTGATTTCCGCGGGAAGTTTTACATGGACAAACTGCAAAGCAAGGCACTGCAAATATCCAGTATTCTTCTGAACGAGAAATCCCCCATGGGTGTGGTTGAGAGCCCTCATGTATTTAACATGAGCAAGATTGATGGTTTTGATACCAAGTACTGCGGCGCCACAGGAGATTACACCTTGTTGAGAAAGAACCTTGATTTGATAGAAAAAACAGATTATGGAGAGCGTGTACATAATATAAACATAACACTAACGAAGGCGTCTGGGGTGCCTCTTTTGAGTTGTGGTTACACTGTTCCGGGTGGGGCAAGAAAAGCGGAGATGCAAAGGTTTGGAATTTTGAACGAGGACAGAGGTTTGGTGATTTTGAAAATGGTTGTATGGTGATGGAACAGTAAAACTATTAACTAACATTTTCCATATATTAAGTGAGAAAAATGAAAATCATAATTGTCGGTGGCGGTTCAATAGGATTGGCCTTGGCTGAAGTTCTGATAAAGGAAAAGCACGATGTCGTTGTCATAGAAAAGGATGAAAAGCTCGCTGAAGATCTCGCTGAAAAGCTTGATGCCCTTGTTTTGCACGGGGACGGAACAGACAAAAACATTCTGAAAGATGCAAACATTAAAAACGTGGATGCGGTTGTGAGTGTCACGTCCGATGACAAAACGAACCTTATGGTCTGCGAGGTTGCCAAGAGTGTCAATGTCCCCAACATAATAGCTAGGATAAACCAGCCGGACAACGAAGGCATATTCACGAAGATAGGTATCACCAACCTCATTAACACCACCAAAACCTCAATACTTGCTTTCAAGAAGGCACTTGAAAAACCGGGCAAACAACTCATCAGTCTGGTTGCAGGAGGGAAGGGTGAAGTCTTTGAGGTAAGCATAGGCAAGGATTCCAAATTTACCAACAAAAAAATAGCCGACATCGTTAGGGGTTTTTCTGTGGCCTTCATTTACCGTGATGAAAAACTTATTGTACCAAAACCAGAGACCAAAATAAAGGAGGGGGATATACTTACACTGTGTGCCCCCCTGGAAGAGATCAAAAAGATAGAGAAAATGGTTTAGTTCATATGTTTTTTACAAACTCTTTCAAAACATCAATCAATTTTGGTTTGCCCTTTTCTTTTAAATTATATTTTACGTAGACAGACGGCTTGTTTATCTTGATTAGTTCGGCCAGGTCCATGGGTGTAGCGATTATCACGAGGTCGCAGGGCGTCCTGTTTATGGTTCTTTCGAGCTCTTTGATCTGTTTTTTGCTATAACCGAGAGCAGGCAGAACCTCCTTAATTTGCGTGTACTTTCTGTATGCCTTTTTGATAGATCCTGTTGCGTATTTTTCGGGTTTGGTGATGGATTTTGCATGGAATTTTTTTGCGGCAACCCAGCCAGCCCCGTAGGACATTCCTCCGTGTGTCAGTGTAGGCCCGTCCTCAACAACAAGGACCCTCTTGTTTTTTATCTTTTCGGGTTCCTCCACTGTAACTTCTGAGCTCGCGTGTATTATTTCCGCAGCGGGGTTCGCTCTTCTAATGTTTTCCACAACCTTTCTTATGTTCTCGCTCTCTGCCGTGTTTTCCTTGTTTATGACAACGACATCTGCCATCCTCAGGTTGGTTTCACCGGGGTAATATCTAAGGCCGTGACCTGGCCTGTGCGGATCTGCAACGACTACGTGCAGGTCTGGTTTGAAGAAGGGGATGTCGTTGTTCCCCCCGTCCCATATTATGATATCTGCCTCTCTTTCAGCCTCTTTCAGAATCTTCCCGTAATCAATGCCAGCGTAAACTACGAATCCGTTTTTTATGTGTTGTTCATATTCTTCTCTCTCTTCTATTGTGCATTCGTTCCTGTAAAGGTCTCCGTACTCAGCGAAACGTTGGGCGATCTGCCTACGAAGGTCCCCGTACGGCATGGGGTGGCGGACGACAACGACCCTGAAACCCAGCTCCTTGAGTAGCAATGATATCTTTCGCGTGGTTTGTGATTTGCCGCATCCTGTCCTGACCGCACATACAGAAATAACAGGTCTTATGGATTTCAGCATGGTTTTTTTCTTTCCCATCAACATGAAATCCGCTCCCAGAGAGTTCACAAGGCTTGCCTTTTGCATTACGCTCTCGTAAGAAAGGTCTGAATAAGCAAGGACAACAAGATCTATGTTGTGTTTCTCTGCAAGTTTTGGCAGTTCACTTTCTGTATGTATAGGGATTCCTTTGGGGTAAAGCTTTCCCGAAAGCTCTCCAGGATAACGTCTCCCTGATATGTTGGGGATCTGTTCTGCTGTGAAACAAACAACCTCATAGTGTTTGTTGCTACGAAAAAATACGTTGAAGTTGTGGAAATCCCTGCCTGCGGCGCCCATTATTATAACCTTCTCCCTCATCTTTCTTCCTTCCCGAAATCATACAAAACCTTCATGGCCTGGGCAGCGTTTTCTGAGCAGGAAAACGTGGGGATGCCTGCCTCTTCCAGTGTTTTCTTGAGCACTTCTGTGTATTCGCCCCCGGCAGATATCAAGAATATGGGCTTGTCGCTTGCCTTGGCTGTGTTCATGATGGTGTCCACCACATCACCGCCGAGTCTCGGGACTTGGAGGAGAACAATGAGACCTATCATATCAACGTTGTCATCTTTGACCGCCGCATTTAGTGCGTTTTGATATCTCTCAACATCGGCATCTCCTGTAAGATCTATCGGGTTTCTGAGGATTACGTAGTGGGGCATTGTTTTCCGGAGTGCCTCTATACTTTCTTTCTTCATCCTGGCGAGTCTTAGACCGTTCTTTATTATATGGTCGGCAAGAAGAACGCCAAACCCTCCTCCGTCTGTTATAATTTGCACACGGTTTCCCTTTGGCCTCGGAAGCGATGACAGTGCACGCGCGAAATCAAACAACTCCTCCATGTTGTTGGCTTGTATAATGCCTGCCTGTTTGAACGCGGCAGAATATACCTCTGAAGAGCCTGCAAGCGAACCCGTATGTGAAGAGACGGCTCTTGTCCCTGCCTTTGTTGTGCCACCCTTCAAAACTATTATTGGTTTCTTCCCAGCCATCCTCTTTGTTATCTCAAAGAACTTTCTCCCTTCTTCAACTCCCTCAAAATAGGCACATATCACCTTTGTTTTCCTGTCTTTCGCAAGATATTCTATCAGATCCGCCTCGTCCACGTCCACCGCATTACCGTATGAAACGAACTTTGAAATTTTGTATCCCTTTCTTGACATCCAATCTATGACGACAGAACCGACCGCCCCGGACTGTGTGATGAATGCTATGTTTCCCTCTTTTGGCCTGCCAAGCTTGTATCTGGGCAGGAAAACGGTGTCCACCCCACTGCTTGGGTCATACACCCCTAGGCAGTTGGGTCCCACGACCCTTATTCTGTGTTTTTTTGCTATCTTCGCGAGCTTTTCCTCAAGCCTAGTCTTACCTATCTCCTTAAAACCACCGCTTATAATTATTACGCATCGTATACCCTTCTTCCCACATTCTTCCAAGGCCTTTGGAACGCCCCCGGAAGGTATAGATATCACGGCGAGGTCCGGTTTATCCTTTATCTCTTTTACATTTTTGTAGCATTTCCGGCCGAGAATTTTCTCTGCATTTGGGTTCACTGGGTAGACCTTTCCTTTGAAATTTCCTTCCACAAAATTCCTGTAAATGATATGCCCTATTTTCTTCTGCTCTCTGGAAGCCCCGATCACCACAACAGTTTTCGGTTTGAAAAAACAATCAATATTTCTCGGTCTTTTCATAAAGATAATATATTGAACGGGACAATATATTATTATGCCGATACGAAGAATACTATCAGAACGCGAGCAGGAGCTTCCCGTCTCAACAATCGGTGAACTGATAAAAATAGCTGAGGAGAGAAGGGATATCATATCGCTCGGGCCGGGTGAACCTGATTTTGCTTCACCAAAACACATAATTGATTTTGCATGCAAAAAGCTGAGGGAGGGTAAAACACATTACTCCCCTCCCGGAGGAAGAAGGGATTTGAAAGAGGCCATAGCCAAAAAACTTAAAAAGGAAAACAGGGTTTATGTCTCCCCCGAACAGATAATAGTTACCGTAGGTTCAACAGAGGCCATATTCCTTGCCCTCATGTGTTCGGTAGACCCGGGGGAGGGTGTTATTATTCCTGACCCGGGCTTCCTTGCCTACAGGCCTGCTGTTGAGATACTCAATGGGATGCCGTTGCCTGTCCGCCACAACGAAGAAAACGGCTTTCAGTTCATTACAGAAGAGGCAAAGAAAACCATCATCCCTGAAAAAACAAACGTAATGATAATAAATACCCCATCGAATCCAACGGGTGTTGTCTTTAACAAAAAAACCATGGAAGAAATAGCGGATTTTGTCTGTGAGTACGATCTGCTCGTCATGTCTGATGAGGCATATGAAAAGTTTGTTTATGACGGAGAAAAACACATATCATTCGCTTCCCTGAACGGTATGGCGGACCGAACGCTTACGTTTCATTCCTTTTCAAAAACATACGCCATGCCCGGATTCAGGGTAGGGTACGCGGCAGGACCTGAGAGGATTATAAATGCCATGAAAAAGATACATATATATTCCACAATATGCTCTCCCACCGTTTCCCAAGAAGCTGCTCTGAGAGCCTTGGAGGGGCCGCAAAAATGTGTGGAAATGATGGTAAAGGAATACAACAGAAGAAGGAGATTAATATTAAAAAGGTTGAATGAGATACCTGGTTTTTTTTGTGTTGAACCCAAGGGAGCCTTCTATACCTTTCCCAACATAAAATCATTTGGTATGAAATCCCTGGATTTTTCAAAATGGTTGATTAAGAAGGCTGGGGTGGCGGTTGTCCCAGGAACCGAGTTCGGGGGATGCGGCAAAGGTTATATAAGATGTTCTTACGCAACATCATACCAAAACATTAAAAGAGCCATGGATATGATAGAAAAGGCTGTTAAAAACAAATAAAGAACCAAAATCTATATGACCTTAATTTCTTATGGAAGTGAAAAAAAGAGTAAAATCTTTATATTGTTCGTAATATAACAGTGTAATATAATTTCCAGTGGAAATTCAAACAATCTTTCCATAAGAAATGTTGGGGTTGTGGAAGAAAAGAATTTAAACCCTCATTTCATATGGAGATAATATGACCCAAATTTCTCTTACTGACATATTTCAAGGATATACCAAAAGAAGAGGAGTTTTCAAAAACAAAAATACGTTATCCATAGCGTTCACACCTGAAAATATACCACACAGAGAAGATCAGATTAAACAGCTTGGTATGATTCTTGCCCCGCTGCTGGGGGGTGAAAAGCCTTCAAACATTTTTATTTACGGCAAACCAGGCACGGGGAAATCATTATGTATAAAACACATCTCAGAAAAAATAAACGAGCGGGCCAACGGAAAGGTAAGGACCCTGTATATAAACTGTAAAATGAGGAGGGTTTCAGACACAGAATACCGTCTGCTTTCGCAGTTGCTATCGTTTTTTGATGTGGAAGTCCCCTACACCGGTCTACCAACAGACAGCCTCTACAACAAATTCTTTAAACTTTTAGATGAAAAGGAGCAAAATGTTTTGCTGGTTTTGGATGAGATAGACGCCCTTGTGAAAAAGGTTGGTGACGGCATACTTTACAATTTAACAAGAATAAACCAAGAGCTTGAAAAAACCAAACTAACAATAGTCGGCATATCAAACAACATATCATTCATCAACGACATGGATCCTCGTGTGAAATCTTCCCTTTCCGAAGAGGAGGTTCTTTTCCCCCCTTACAACGCCTCTGAAATAAAAGATATACTCAGAGAGAGATCTCTCTTGGCTTTTAACGAGAACGCACTCTCCCCCGGCGTCTTGGAAAAGTGTTCTGCCTTGGCCGCGCAGGAACACGGCGATGCTAGGAAAGCATTGGACCTTTTGAGGATAGCCGGCGAACTGGCGGAGAGGATGGGCAACGAGCAGGTATTGAAAGAGCATGTGGATGTCGCTGAAAAAAAACTTGACAGAGATAAGACCATGGAAATAATAAAAAGCCAACCGAAGCAATCACAGTGTGTCTTGCTGTCCGTGATTGATCTCTACAAAAGCGGAACGAAAAACATACAAACGGGAGACATTTATGATGTGTACACACGCATGTGCAAGAAGGCCGGGGTGAAGGTTTTAACGCAGAGAAGGGTTTCCGACCTTATATCCGAGCTGGACATGTTTGGCATTCTCAATTCAAAGGTGATATCAAAAGGCAGATATGGAAGGACAAGAGAAATAAGGCTCAGCATGTCCCTTGATATGATAAACAAGATTGAAAATTTTTTGAAACACGTGCTTATTTAAAACCAGAAAATTAGAAATAAAAATGAACAAAAAACAGATAATGTCTGCCTTTTTGGAAGAGGGCATTCTCGTCCCGCCAGAGATGTGGGCGAAGGTAAACGAGAAAAATTACATGGAAATTCTGAAGTCACTCAAAGAGGGAAAAACAAAAAAGGAACCCCCGCAGAGAAAAAAGGACGCAAAACCAACACAGAAGACATGCAAGAGCGCTTCTGTGGAGGATTTTATTAATTATTATGAAAAGAAATACACTTTCCTAAAGAACATTTTGCTCAAAAAGATGGATGCCGTTTCCATAAACAAAGGCAAAAAACTGTTTTCCAAAACCTCAATAATAGGGAGAGTCAAAGAGAATACAACCAAAGGGTTTGTTGTGGAAGACGTAACAGGTGAAACAGAGGTCATAACAGACAACAAAGACGTTCTGGAGGGAGATGTTATTGGTTTGACTGGGTGGTTTAAGGAGGGGGTGTTCTTTCCTGAAAAAATCATATGGCCGGACATCCCCCTCACGACGGAGAGGGAAGAAACACCAGACCTTTTGCTTGCGGAAAAACTGACAGAGAAGATAACAAAGAAAGGGGACAGCGGAGAACTCATCATAACCCCCGGGCCAGAGACAAAAAAAACAAGACCATCATACATTGACCTTTCCCATAAAGGAAGCCGGTTATCTGTTCTGTTTTTCAGACCAAAAAAACCAGCAACAGAAAGTGAAATTTTAGGTTTTTTGAAAAGAAGAGAGATTCCCTGCGAGGACGGGGTGGGCGTAAACACATCTTGCTTAATTAAAAAAATACCCAACATTATATGGTTGGCAGGCAACAAAGAAAACTGGGCCAAAAACTACAAGGGCATAATCTTGGTCTCCACAGATAAAGAAAGTTTTTATGAACTTAAAAAAAACGGAGAAGGCAGGTTCGGAAAGATATAAGATGCTATATCCAACCTTTTTTAATTAGTACCACACAAGATTTAATATGCTGAAAATACTCCTGATAGCAGACATTCACGGAGAAATTGATAAACTTTCCACCTTCTTAGATAATTTTAACAGAAAGGACATGGACTTGGTTGTTTGCCCTGGCGATTTCACAGACATGTTCAACATTCCTGAGGGTTATTCTCAGATGGATGTCGCAGAGGTTGTTCTACAAAAGATACTTTCCCTAGGCAAACCCACCCTCTGTGTGCCTGGAAACCACGACCCCCACGAGATACTCGAACTTTTTGAAGATTATGGTGTGAATATCCATGCCAAAAGCAAGGAATTCAAGGGGTTCAAATTCATAGGATTTGGAGGAGCAACAACCCCATTTAACACAAGGTTTGAACCAACAGAGGAAGAAATAAAAAAGAATCTTTCAGGGCTGATCGCCTGTACAAAAGGAAAAACCATCCTGGTAACACACGCCCCGCCGTACGGGACAAAACTTGACACAACAGAAAACGGAAAACATGTAGGTTCAAAGGCAATAAGAAGCATAATAGAAAGAGAAAAACCCGTTTTGGCCGTGTCCGCCCACATACACGAATCAGGAGGCATCGATAAACTAGGGGGAACAAAGGCATTTTATCCTGGTCCTGTGTTCGAGGGATATTACGGTATAGTGAGTTTGGGGAAGGAAGTGAAGTGCGAAATTAAAAAATTTTAGATTGTTTTTTTCAGTTTTGAAACAATGTCCTCAACCCGTTCGAGTCTGCAGAAGGCAAGGGGTATATTCTCCGCTTCTGCTATGTTTCTGGCGACCTCATCAACCTCTTCCATCCCGTGCAAAACCACGACGCCCGGCTGCAGATTTGTCAGCTTTATTGCTACCATGGGCGTTCTCCCCGTAGAAACATTTGTGAATATCAGCGCTCTCTGTGTGGTTGTGCCGTACAACCTTATTAGCTGATTGAAGGGAAGTTCTGATATGGCCTTCACAGAGTCTATGACAGTATAACCATAAATCTCTCTTTCGGTTCCGCCCGTGTCTTTCGTAATGATGTCTGCATTAATGGTTTCGCAGAAACGCTTTATGCTCATACCAGATGAAAACTCCCTTATGTCTATTATGGCCTTTGATATCTCGGGGCTCTGTAAAAAAGAGTCACTGAACGACTTGATGACTTTTCCACCCCTCCTGACATCAAGATCAAGCAGCGCCTTGACATACCGCTTTATAACACTTATACCAGGAGATTTCCTTCTCCCTGATTCATAATCGGATATGACAGAGGAAGTTATGCCCAAATGGTTTGCAACCCTCTTCTGGGAAAAATTAAAAATGTTTCTCCACTTCTTAAGAACCTTTTCTGGACTTTCGGAGAGAACGATCTCTCCTATTATGTCCTTTGCTAGCCTATCCTTTGCTAAGCCGGTTTCGTCAACCATAGAATAAATATACGTTAATTATTTAAATGTTTGTGCTTGGCAAGGCATAAACACAAAACAGGCAAGCGTTTAAACAAATGTTTAAACTCAGGTTCTTAAGTCGTCTGAAAACAATATACTAATGTTCTTGGAAATATTGTTCTTCATGCTTCTGGGGATATTGTTTGGGGTGTTCACGGGACTCATTCCCGGCCTGCACCCCAACACTGTTTTTATTTTGCTTCTCTCTATAAGCTTTCTTTTTTTACCCTTTCCCATAGAGTGTATTCTAGCCTTCATAGTTTCTCTGGGAGTTTCCAACACCTTTTTTGATTTTATCCCCAGCATCGTTTTTGGGGCGCCTGAAGAAGATTCTGTCCTTTCTGTGCTTCCCGGTCACCAGATGCTCTTGGCAGGAAGAGGATACGAGGCACTGTTTTTAACGGTTATGGGTGGTTTGGGCGTAATTTTGCTGACGTGTCTGAGCCTTCCGGCCCTTCTTTACTTCCTTCCCTTGATCTACACGATAATAAGACCAGTGATACACATAATTCTTGCCGTCTTCGTCCTCTGGATGATAGTGAGTGAAAAAGGAGGAAAAAAGAGATACGCATTTCTCGTATTCTCCCTTTCTGGGGTCTTCGGGTTTGTAACCCTGAATGCCCTGCCGTCAGAACAGTCACTCTTTCCTGCCCTCACAGGGCTCTTCGGATTAAGCACGCTGGTGATAAGCATAACCACTAGGATGAAACTCCCTCCGCAGAAAAAGCAAAGGGAAATAAAGGCAAACTGGCTTAAAGGGAGTGTCGCAGGGTGGATTGCAGGCATGCTTGCTGGTTTACTACCTGGAATAGGCTCTTCGCAGGCAGGTGTCTTGGTTGCCCAAATTCTTCATGCAAGGATGAGGGAGTTCCTTATAGCATTGGGCGGCATAAACACGTCAAACATTTTTTTTACCTTCATTGTATTCTATGTCATCGGAAAAACAAGGTCGGGTGCGGTCTGGGCGATTTCACAGCTGATGGACGCCGTATCATTTTTTGATGTCGCAATGCTGGTGGTTGTCGGGTTTATAACCTGTTTCATTTCATGTATACTGACGATTAAAATAGGAGGACTTGTCATTGATCACATAAAAAACGTGAACTACACGAAGATGATGCTGTTAACAACAATCATTCTCTTTATGCTTGTTTTCATTTTTACAGGCATTCTTGGCATTTTGATTTCACTTACAGGCATGTTCACAGGTTTGCTGGCTATATCGTTTGGCGTGAAGAGAGCACACCTGATGGGCTTCCTCCTGTTGCCTACAATTATATACTTTTCCGGTGCCTCTGCCTTTTTTCTTAGTTTGGTGTTCTAGAAACAAAAACCGGAAAAATTAAAATTTCACGTGGAATTCACATGAAACAAGAAAAACCGCTATGCAGCTAACAATCATGAAAATCTCCATAGGAAATGAAGGTGTCTCTGTTTCACGTATGTTTCTGGAAATTTTTGTGAAGTTTTTACGAACGAGGTTCACGAAATTGGACGATAAAATGAAGCGGCCCTTTGTGAAACTAATATATTATACGTTTCGCGGGCCCTTGTGAAGAATTGAATAGAACGCGCCCCCCGCATTTACAAAGACCCCCGAAGGGAGGGATGCTGTAAGTTTTGTGGCACCTTTCACATACAAAGCCATTTACATCCTTGGCGGAAACCTCATCAACTACTGGTGATTTTGAGTTATTGGTCAAGGCGGTAAACAGGCTGATCTGTTTCCCCTTTCCCAGCAGCTCTGTTTTGGAAATACCAAGGGCAATAAAAATCCTTTCTAGCGGAGGAAGGAGCTGGTTTTCTATGTAGTATTTGGAATCTATCGGAAGTTTTTTTTCCACAATATATGACGGATCCTCGGCCCTTTTGGAGAGGAGCTCCGTCCCCTTTATTATAACATAACCTATCCTGTCTCCAACACCAGGGCATTCCGCAGGAGACCTTTTTTTAATTTTCTTGACCAGTTCAGCATGAGGTTGTATGCCGGCATAACCCTCGGCTTTCTTGGTCATGGTTTTGCTTATGACGAGTTTTTGTATGGGTACCTTTCCCTCAATCAGATCAACTGTAATACCCTTGAAGTAACGTACGGCCTCCTCAATATCTTCCTTTTTAAGAATTGTTTCTAGAATGTTTTCAATAACCTCTGATGTTAGATCACACCAGTCCCTTCTAACGGTTTCTATACCCTTTGTTTCTATTCGATCCTCCCATTTACCACCCGCATATTCAAAAGACCATGCAGCATACCTTTTCTTTGTTAACGGCAAAAACCTTTTGAATATTTTTTCAAACTCGAGTTCCATAACACCCTTTAAACCAGAGGTGACCCTCTTTGACACCTCTTCTCCAGCCTTTTTGATTTCTTCAAGTTTTTCATACGGGACTTTCACCATAACAGAATCCGTATCTCCATAAATGACTTCGTAGCCAAAATTTTTCTCAATAAATTCTTTTGTCTTCTTTATGGTATCCCTGCCAAAAGCGGTAATGGAATTTGCTATGTCCATACTGTATATTTTTGCCCTTGGGTATCCGAAATATCCGTAGAAGGCATTGGACATTATCTTCAAAGCAAATTCCTTTGCCTTCAACTCCCTGATTTTGTTTTGTTGGGGTTCCTTTTTTATTTTGGTTTTGACCCTTTGTCTTTCCTGCATGAGCCTTTCCAATATTTTGGGTATTATGCCTTTCCGAATGTTTTCAGGTACGAGTTTCGCTCCTGTGGGTGATACTATTGCCTTTTCCACATTCACATTTCTGATTAGGGTTGTTGGGCAAATGTTGAATGTTCTTATCAAGGAAGGGTACATGGATTTGAAATCAAGAACCACGACAGAAGAATGAAGACCTTTCTTTGGTTCCAAAACAAACCCCCCCTTCAATTCAATCTTCCTCTTTTTTTCCCTTCTTGCAACCTCTGAGCCATCAGGTTTGCATGGAAGGATAAAATCCTCCTTGTTGAATTCTCTCAGGATAAGATTCTCTATCCTCGTTGTCTCTCCCGAGTCCAGTATGTCCTGAAGAAGTGTGCCGGAAACTTTCGCAAGGGCGATGTACTTGTCTAAAAGATTCAGGTCAAGCACGAGTTTCATGGCAAGCTCGGAGTCCTTTTTTGAATAACTTATCAATGTTCTGTATCCATCCTGTCCGCCCCTCCATAACTTTTCTATCTCTGAATGTTTTACAGGCACCTTCTTTTCACCAAGAAGTGCCTCTGAAACCGTATTCAAATCGTACCGCTTCAACGAAAAATCCCTTTTAATTATTTCAAAAGAATCGACCATCACCCTTCCTGTTATGTTTATTTTGAACCTGCTCATAATTTGACGTTTGGTCACCTGCTTTTTGCATCTCCCGAATATGGGGAGTATGTCATTCTGCATCATTCTTTCCAGTATGTAAGGCATGTCGAAATTGTTGATGTTGAAACCTGTTATGATATCCGGATCATAATCCATGATGATATTTATCAAATCCTGCAGCATGTCTTTTTCCGTCTCAAATACCTTTACATCCTCACTTGATCTTGTGCTGAGAACAAGCGATTTTTTGCCTTTGTATGGTTTGCTGAAGTTAAGAGAAATCATTATTATGGGGTCTTTCCTGGCATCCGGCATTTCGCCCCCCTTCAGGGAAACACACTCTATATCCAATGCAAGGAATTTTAAATCAACCAGTTCATCCCTGTCCGCATTCTTTATCTCCCTGACAGGGATTTTCACCTCCGTGTTTACGGTATTTGTTGTAGCCAGACCAGATTCATTAACTTCTACCCACCCCATTCCACTGAGGTCAAGATCTGCCATGAACCTGTATTTGAATGGGATATCCGCCTCGAAAACCTTGAACCCCCTTGCCCTCAGCTTGTCCCTGAGTTCAGGGGTTTTCGCCGGATTTTTCAGTGTTATTCTGTTCAGGTGTATCATCCTTTTCTGATAACCTATGGGAAGAAATCTTTCCACACCCTCAACCTTTACGACATTACTCTCTCCCTTCATCACCTCTTCGATTTTTTCGCCCATCGCATAAAAATATGGCTGATAATTATCATAGAAAACACAGACCGTCCTAGCCTTTTCATCCTTGCCGAATATCCTGATTATGGGCCTGTTGTCAACCATCGTGTAGTCCACATCAAGTATCTGAAAAAGCATATAGAATTTTGGAACCCAAGCAATAAAACCATTTAGTTATCCAGATGTATAGATTGCAAAATAAAGTTAAAAGGGGCGTTCTTCCAAGAAAACACGTTTTTAAATCATATCCCCAATATCTTTATTGATTCTCATGAAGATCAATCCGAGACAACTCGAGCGTGCCATGCGCCAGATGGGTATGCAGATGGCACACATAGATGCAGAGGAAGTAATAATCAAGACCGCTGACAAGGAGATTGTCATTTCCAACCCGGAAGTTTCAAAGATAAACCTAATGGGCCAAGAAACCTTCCAGATAACGGGCGATGTATCCGAACGTTCAAAAGAGGAGTTCAGCGAAGAGGATGTTGAGATGGTGGCGGAACAGGCCGGCGTTTCAAAGAGAGAAGCCAAAGCCATGCTTTACCAAACAAAGGATATCGCAGAGGCAATAGTAAGACTCAAAAAGGAATGAAACATATCACGGCCTTTTTGATAAAAACAATTTAAACAGCAGCTAACAATATTATTTTGGGGTGAATGTATGGAGTATATTTACAAAGCCGTGGATTTCTTGAAATCACCAGAAAAGAGCTTTGATTCGGTGAAAGGCAAGAAAATCGGAGAGGCATTCAAATTCGTGCTGATTGTTGCGCTGATTTTCGCAGTACTGAACGGCGTGGTGGCTGGCCTGATGTTAAGCTATACACCAATACTGGCCGCGACATTACCACTGATAGTCATAAGCGTTATCGTAGTGAGTTACATAGGTATTATAATCTTTCTTACAATCTGGGGTCTCTGGTTACATCTTTGGGCGTACATTTTCGGGGCAAGAAGGGGCCTTGAACAAACGATTAAAGCGGTTTACTATGGAAATTCTCCTGTGTATTTGCTTGGATGGATACCAGTGATATTAATAATATCTTCAATATGGTCCTTGGTTTTGCAGGGAATTGGTTTGAAAAAACTCCAGGGAATGAACACAGGAAAGGCAGCTTCCGCAATGGTGATTGCAATAATTATACCGCTGGTCATCGCTCTTACCGTGTTTATGACAATTCTTGCCACATTCATGACTATGGGAGGAAGTTTTGGCGGGTTAGGCAGTTTAGGTCCACGCATGGTCTAAACCCAACTCTTTATTTTTATTCAGAATTGTTTAGGCAGCTCGAGCTTTCTCTTTATCATTTTGTATCTGAATAAATCCTCCCTGGCGAATTCTTCCAATTTCAGTTTGATCCATTTTTCGGTGCCCCTGAATTCGGGAAGAATATAGTTTTCAAGGGAATTTACAACTTTTCTCGTTTTCTTTATTTCCTCTGAAAGGACTTCCACGGCATTCTCTATTTCGCCCACCCTCAAGGCCGTTCCCAAGGCAGCTTCAAACCCAAGCTTTGTCTTATCAAATTTCAGGGGCGCATTAAATATTTGAAATGCATTTTTTGGCTTTTCCCAGAAAAACCCCGGCAATTTTATACCCATAGCCCTTTTTTCTCGCATACCAAGAGAGCCTGCAGGAACAGAAAAGGCATCACTTCTGGTTGAGACCATACCCATTATAGACTCCAGAAAAATGAGTTCTCTGAAGGCCCTTGCCAGCAGATCCTCAAGACGCTTCCTTTGCTCTCCCCTCTCCCCGATGTACTCAAAAAAGAGGAGAATTAAAGATTCTATCTTATCCTGTAATATTTCTTTACCTGTCACTGCCATTTTTATATCTTCTCTCAGTTTCAGGAGGCTTGCCCTGTTTGCGTATTCTTTTTCCATCATCATACCACGTACTGGCGGATGTTCATCCACGTTTCAAATACTTCTTCTTAATCTCCTTGCTTATCCTTTTCAATCTCTCTTCAGGCAGTATTGAAATGAGTTTCCATGCCTTTTCTATCGTTTCTTTTATCGATCTTCTTTCATCCCTCCCCTGATTTATAAACTCCCTCTCAAATCTCTCAGCCCATTCCAGATACCTTTTGTCCGTTTCCGTGAGACCCTCTTCTCCTATTATCGAGATTAGTGCGCGCAGTTTCTCAACCTCCGCCAGATTGGCGTAGCACTGGTTGGACAGTGGTTTGTGGTCTTCCCTTGTCATGCCCTTTCCAACGCCCTTTGTCATGAGTCTTGAAAGAGATGAGAGCAAATTAATAGGAGGATATATACCCTTCCTGAATAAATCTCTGGACAAAAGTATCTGGCCCTCTGTTATGTAGCCTGTCAAGTCCGGAATAGGATGGGTTATATCATCTTCCGGCATGGTCAGAACAGGCATCATGGTTATCGATCCTTTCTTTCCGGTTATCCTCCCGGACCTTTCATATATGGAGGCAAGGTCCGTGTAAAGATATGAAGGATATCCTCTCCTGCTTGGTATCTCTTCTTTTGCAGATGACACCTCACGCAGCGAGTTGCAGTAGGATGTCATATCAGTCAGAACAACCAAGACATGGTAACCAAGGTTCCATGCAAAGTACTCGGCCGTTGTCAGGGCAACTCTTGGCGTTGCCAGCCTTTCGATCGCCGGGTCTGTTGCCGTGTTCAAAAACAGTATCACCCTTTCCAAGGCCCCTGTTTTTTCAAATTCATCCATGAAGTACCTCGCCTCTTCATGCCCTATTCCTATTCCTGCAAAAACTACAAGAAAATCCTCACCCCCCGGTAAACGTGCCTGCTTGGCTATCTGTGTTATGAGTTCTGTGTGCGGCAGACCAACACCTGAAAATATAGGCAGCTTTTGCCCTCTTACAAGTGAATTCATCAGATCTATTGAGGATATGCCTGTTTCTATGAATTCTCTCGGGTATTCCCTTGCAGTTGGATTTATAGCATTCCCCCGTATGTCCATTTCCTCTTCAACGATCATTTTACCTCTCAAAGGCTCCCCCATACCAGAAAAAGCAGAGCCTATCATATCCTTCGAAACCCCGAGGGTCATGGTCTTTCCTGTAAACCTCACCTTCGTTCTCTTGACGTCCATGCCCCTTGTTCCCTCAAAAACCTCTATTACTGCCCTGTCTTTGTTCAGCTCAAGTATCTGTCCCCTCCTTTTTTCACCATCTATATCTATTTCAACAATTTCCCCATATCCCACATTTTTTATCCCTTCTAGGAATATGAGCGGTCCTGTTATCTGTGTCAAGGTCTGATATTCAATCATACTTCATCCTCGCCAAACGTTCTTTTACCCCCTTGGTCAACACTTCTTCTGCCGTCTTCCCAGCCTCCACTTCCCTTACCCCCTTCTCATAAATCCTGATGATATCCTTCATCATTGCATACTGCTTATCAAGTGGTGTGTATGCATCTTCAGGGTGGTATGCATCCTGCTGAAGAAAATCCTCCCTCACAATCCTTGCGATTTCCAAGACAAACTTTTCAGATTCAGGCAAAACACCCATACCAACAACCCTCACCACCTTTTCAAGTTCGGCCTCCTTTTGCAGGATTGCCACCACCTTCTTCTCTATAATTTCCCAGTCCTTGCTTACGCGTTTTGCATACCACGAAGCAAGAGATTCGACATGTTTCGAATAAGACATCATCCAGTTTATTGCAGGAAAATGTCTCCTCCATGCCAGTTTCTGATCAAGCCCCCAGAAAACTTTTGCAGACCTCATGACAGCCTGCGTCACCGGCTCTGAAAAATCCGCTCCAGGGGGGGAAACGGAAGAAATAAGTGTCAATGAACCTTTCGAGCCGTCAAGTGTTTCGACGTGCCCTACCCTTTCATGATATTCATTCACCAGTGATTCCATGTAAACAGGATAACCTTCCTCCCCAGGAAGTTCTTCGAGCCTGCCTGATACCTCGCGAAGAGCTTCCGCCCACCTAGATGTTGAATCCACCAAAACAACAACATTATACCCCTGGTCCCTGAAATATTCACCCATGGTTATTGCCGTGTAAATGGAGGTTTCCCTTGCGACAACAGGCATGTTGGACGTGTTAACGATCAGAACAGACTTTCCAAGCAAGGGTTTGCCGTTCCTATCCTTTGATCCTGATAATTCATTTATAATATCGGTTACCTCATTCCCTCTTTCCCCGGTTCTGCAGACAATATTCATATCCGAGTCACAGTTCTTTGTTATTGCGCTTTCCAGAACAGTTTTTCCAGAACCAAAACCGCCCGGCATGCAGACGCCGCCGCCCTTGCCGACAGGGAACAGGGAATCAATTGCCCTCTGCCCTGTTATCAGCGGTTCTGATATCGTTAATTTTCTTCTGAAAGGTCTTGGCGTTCTCACTTCCCATTCCTGTATCATGTTCAGCTTCTTCCCCCCAGATAGCTCGCATACAGCCTGTTCTACCGAGAGTTTGCCGTTCTTCACCGATTTGACCTCGCCCACGGTTCCGGGTGGAGCCATTATTCTGTGAATGAAAGACCCCTCCTTTACCGTTCCCAGCACAGACCCGCTGAAAATTTTATCGCCCCTCTTAACCTTTGCTTTGAATTCCCATTTTCTTTTGCGATCCAGCGTATTTAGTCGGACGCCTCTTGTTATGAAGTCCCCCAATTCCTTCTTAATTCTGTCAAGTGGCCTACCAAGACCATCATACACAGAGCCTATCAATCCAGGCCCGAGCTCGACCGTAAACGGTTTTCCCAAAGAAGCAACAGGTTCCTTTATCCGTAGGCCGTTTGTGTCTTCATACACCTCAATGAAAGCCCTGTCGGCAGCGAGCTTTATTATCTCCCCAAGAAGCTTTGATTTTCCAACTTCGGCGACGTCCCACATCCTTGAGCCCAGCATGTTGCGCGCGACAACGACAGGCCCTGTTATCCTTTCTATCTCTCCTCTTATCATTCAATCAAACTCCCTGCCAACAATCTCTTTTACGAGTTTCTTCAAATTGTCAATCCCTAACGGTCCGTATTTGTCCGGAACAGGAATGAATACGTTTCCCTTCGGATTTTCTATGAGTTTATACAACTTCTCGTTGATTATAATTACCTTCTTCTCTTTAATCTTTTCCAGATTCTGTTTCAAATTCTTTTCGTCCGTCTCAAGGCAGTCCTCCACCCCCGCCATGCGAAAGCCAATCACGGTCTCCCTGTCCCCAAGCACGGCAATCATTCCATCATCCCCAACAAAATCTTCAAATCCTTTCTGTCAAGGTTTTCCTTCACGAACCTTGTAATGACCTTTAACTTGTTGACTTCGTCCCTCTTCATTACCACATAATAGAGCAGCAGTCCCTCATCAAAAGGCGAGGAGTGGAGGAACTTCAAAACCATGCCTTCCAGATAGCGACCAGATGCTGTTTCAAATATGAGGTCATCTTCAAGATTTTTTATGTCGCTTACAAATATCTTTTTTGATTTTAACTTTTCAAAGAGTGCCTCTGTGCTTTGCAAGCCGAACCATTCCTTCGGAATGCTTGTGGGCTCAATGAAAAAATCTCTCAGCTCTCCTTTGAAGATTATGGACCTCATGATGTTTCGAAGGTTTATCAGGTCATTTCTCCATTTCACATACGAGAGAAACATTTCTTTATCCTTCAGCCCCTCGATAATTTTTATGCAAATCTTCGAATACGCTATGTCCAGATAGAAATCAATTGCTTGCGGACCAAAACGTTCGAATTTTTTTTGCGCTTCCGAGAGTGCCTCGAAATAGACAGTTCCCTTAAGCTTGTTTTTCACACCTTCGATACCGCTGGTTTTCAACACCTCTTCGGTGTCAAACCCCACAACAGGGACAATAAACCCTTTCCAGTCCTCTTCTGAAAAAACCGATTTTGCCAGAAGTTTCAGATTTTTTACTTCCCATTCTTTCAGAAAGATGTCGACCATGTTCTTCCCGTCCTCAGGGTAGAATCCCCTTATCTTTTCAAGTGTTTTTACGAAAAGCACGTCGAGGTCGTTCTCTATACTTTCCGCATCCTTCTCCATGCCATGGTAAAAAACTGGCCCGTATTCTGTCTTTTCAAGTATGTTTGCGATCTCGGAAACAGACTTGGCGTTCACAAGCTTTGAAAACTTTGACTTGTCTATAAGCCTGCCTTTCATTGCCCTCAATCTTGCTGCTGCGTACTCGTATCGTAAAAAATCAAACATGATCAACCCTTGAAAAAAATCTCATTTATATTCTTCTCTATCTCCCTCTCCTTTCTTTCTGCAAGCGATTCCATTAAGTAGTTGGCAGTCAGCCTGCCTGATTTTACCATGCAGCCTCCTGCCGTGTTGATGGCTTTGACCTTCCCTTCGAATCCCTTTCCTTTCAGGAATTTTTTGGCAAAATTCGTGTCATACCTGTTTACGAATATTTCCACACGTTTGCCTCCCAGCTCTTTGATCCCCCTCACAAGAAAATTATTCAAGAGCTTCTCATAATTGTATTCCCTCACCCTTTTCATGGACTCTTCCTTCAGCTCCCTCGCCAATTCCGCCTTGATTTTTTTCAGGGTTTCCCTCCTTTTTATTTCGATGTTCGCAAAACCCTTCTTCCTCAAAAAATCGGACCTCTTTCTGTAATCCTCCAGAATCTTCATTCTGAGGGATACGCATTCACGTCTTGCATCTTCCAAAATTTTATTGGCGTTTTGCTCCCCTTTCCTTCTGATTTTATTCACCTTCTTTCTTCTCTCCTTTTCAATAACCTCTATAATCCTTTTTACCTCTATGGGTATCATTTTTTCAACTTTCCAAAATTATATGCTCACGGCACCAACACCGTAAAGTATCAGCAGCAGGGCTATTACAAAACCATATATTGCCTGCGTCTCGACGAGTGCGGCCAGCGCCAGAGACCTTCCAAAGTTTTTTGAATCCTCTGCCGTCGCGCCTATTGCAGCTGCCGCTGCCTTTGCTTGGCCTATAGCAGAACCGAACGCAGCAATACCAATAGCTATACCAGCCCCAATTGCAACCAAACCTTCTATCGCCATTTTAACACCTCTCTTATTTCACCTTTATGCCTTCATACCTCAATGGTTCAAATGCCTTCCCGTCCCCCTCAAAAAACTGGGAAAAAAACTCAACATAATGGAGCCTTAAAGAGTTTATGAACGCTCCTACAGAGGAAATTATGCAGTTAAATACATGGCCTACGATAAGCACAACGCTGGAAATTACCAGTGAAATACCGGAGAATAACGACGCCAGGTTGTTGACGGTAAGCGCTATGTACGATGTTGCCAGCGAGATTGCGGCAAGTCTGACATACGATATGAAGTTCCCAAAGAAGGATGTCATACCCACCAAATTTATCGGGTTTCGCATCTTAAGCGCAAAGCCTGCCATAAAAATCGCCACGCCTGTGTAGAATACAGGAGGTGTAACCCACCCAAAGAATCTAAATATTATCAAAATACTCCCCACCTCCAGCAGAAACCAAGAGATTTCAGGTTTGATAGACTTTTTATTTTTCAATTTTTGGATAAACGAGAAAACGATGCCTGTGTTGACATGTACAAGACCGAACACCAATGAAACTATTATCAGAAATATGGGATTCTTGGTTGGTTCAAACCAGAAGCCTTGGAAGCCCAGAAGATTCCCGAAAAGATTCCCGAACAAGAGCCCCCATGCCATCGAAGAAATACCACAGAGCAATACTATGACGGAGAAAGCCCTCGAAACAGCGTTTCTGAAGTAATACCTCATTGAGAATGATAGAAGGATAATCAGGAACCCGTAGAATATGTCCCCAAGCATAAATCCGAAGAAGACAGGGAACAGCAAGGTCGTTAAAAGAGTGGGGTCAATGCTTTTGTACCCGGGCAGGCCAAACCCACCTGTTATTAATTCAAACTTATTTACGATGTTTGGATTCTCGAGACATGTGGGCATATCACCGGATTCCTCAAATGTGAAGAATACCCTTTCAGATGTGACCTTGTTGATGATGTCCTTGAGCCTGCTTTCATGCCTTTTTGGAATCCACCCCTCCAAAACGGAAACGTATTTAGTTTCTTTAAAGAACTGCAGCGACCTGAACCTGTCCCTGTAGGCATTAAGTACGAGATGCGTCCTTTCAATCTCCTTCCACCACCCATCACTGAACTCCTTCTTTTTTTTCTCGAGATATTTCCGTTTTTTTTCATACCAGACAAGCTCTCTTGTTTTTTCCTTAAGTATTTCTGCAGGGTTTCCCCTTAGTCCGTACGTATCAAAAAAATCAAAGCCGTGTTTGATCAGGAACCTGCGGATTTCTCCTTCCTCACTTTTCAGTCCGATTATTACCATAGCGTAACCTTCTTCAATCTCTTGCGTGTGGACGTAGACCCTGAAGTCTTTCAGGTCATTCTTCAGGTCCACTATCCCTTCTATTCCCAGCCCACCGACGCATGCAAAGGTTTCCTTCAGTGAACCAATAAGGCCAAAATCAAAATCAAAACACCCCAGTCTTTTTATCATCTTTATTTCACTCTTCAAAATTCCGATAGCTTTTTTGTTGGCTTCTATTTGCATGACTATGTTGCTGAATTTGTCCTCCACATCGCCGATAACTTTTTCTGCACCCTCGAGAATACCTTTCATTTCCCCCATCTTTATTGGTATATCCTTCTCGAATCTCTTTCCGAACAGCGATTCAAGCAACCCTTCAGGCCTTCCCGACCTCTCGAATTCTTTGTATAGTTTCTCGGACCTGAGATAGAGGGATGAGAGAAGGTCGAGATCAACATCAACAGAATTCAGAAATTCATGCCTGTCTGAAATTTCTTTTATTTCAATGACGCCCTGCTCCTGAAGACTTTCTAAAACTCTTTCCCTGTCTTCAGAGAGAAAGGCCATTCTCACCCTTTCCATTTCTGCAGGAAACAGCATATTATATAATTGGCTGGGCAAGCCTAAATTAATTAATACAGTCATTTTGAGAGTATTTCTATAACCTTTTTTATTCCTATTTCCTTCTTCTCAGCAAACATTTTCTTCAATCGTTTAATCTCTCTTTCAGTCTCCGCGTATGACTTTTTCCTTTTATTTTCCACGTCCCTCTTCGCCTTCTTTAACAGTCTTTCCCCTTCAGAAACAGCAGACCTTTTGGTATGTTTAAGCATTTTCTTTCTTTCAACATCTGCCTTTTTGAGTAAATTTTTTACATATTTTTCCGCCTCGCTCACAGAAATTTCTGTTTTAATTTCAGCCTTCCTTATCGCCTTCAATGCATCTTCCAAATCGGACATATACATTTATTATTTTATTATGTTAAAAATCAAAACTATAATATGCTGGCAGCATTGATAATGGCGGCGATGATCTCGTTTCTGACAGTTTTCCTTTTCGCCCCCAGTACGAAAAAATTTCTGGAAAGGGCAGAAATAATAGGGATTGACCAGCAGAAGAGGGGCAGGCCAAGAGTCGCGACCTCGGGCGGTCTGCTGGTAATAAGTGGTCTGCTTCTCGGAGGGTTTGTGTTTATAGCTGTTAACACGTTTGTGATTAAGGGCCCAGTCGATCTTTCGTACCTTCTTGCCTCTTACTGCTCCATCCTTATAATAACGACCATAGGTCTTTTGGACGACATAAACGTACGTCCAAGCATGAAAAAAAACAAAGGCCTGGAAGACTACAGGATTGGTTTGAAACAGTGGCAAAAACCTTTGCTTACGTTGCCTGCCGCTATCCCGCTGATGTCCATAATGGCTGGGACCAGCCAGATGGCCCTGCCCTTGGTAGGGCTGGTCGACTTCGGCATCTTATACCCCCTTGTGCTCATACCCCTGGCCGTTGTTGTGGTGAGCAACGTAACCAATATGCTGGCCGGGATGAACGGTCTTGAGGCAGGGCTCGGATTCGTTTCCCTTTTCGCCCTGGGAAGCTATGCCCTTTATTTGAACAGAGTGGAAGCCTCTGTTATAGCATTCACCGCGAGCTTTTCGCTGCTGGCATTTCTTATATGGAACTGGTATCCTGCCAAGTTCCTCCCTGGCGATTCACTCACATATCTGGTCGGGGCATCATTCATTTCCGTGGTGATAATAGGAAACATGGAGAAATTCGGTATAATAATATTCTTCCCGTGGATAATAGAGGCATTCCTGAAACTCCGTTCAAAATTCAAGGCAAGAAGTCTGGGGGACATACAGAGGGATGGAACCCTCCGGGCTCCTTATGAAAAGATTTATTCACTGACACATGTTGTCATGAAAATCAGGCCCATGAAGGAGTGGAAAATAACGAGCATCATAATAATTTTTGAAGTCCTCATATGCATTTTCGCCTTTATTGTAATGTAAGAAATTTACGTTTCCAGATCTTTCGCGTCCACGTACTCCCCTGTTATGGTCTCGGGGAAGTTTTCGTAAAGAACCTTGTATATCTTCATGCCCATTTTATCGTACACCTTCTGGAAGTAATTTTCCAGACCTGCTCCATTGAAAAGATAGAGCCTTACAAACATGCAGTCCTCAACCGCTTCCGGAATATATATGACGGCACCTCTCTGGTTAGGGCTGGAAACGCTCGCAATATAAACCATGCCGGGAGCAGCGTCTTCCCTGTCGTTCCTTATGACCTGGTTTCCTATACCTATGTCCCTTATGTACGCCTGCCCGAAACCTGATTTTATCATGGCCGTTATGTTGCCCATGCCAGTCTGGTTTCCGTACTGTACGGTTGAGAATGCAACCAATATGCTCTGGCTCCCCAGGCTGAATTCAAGCAGTGTTTTCTCACCTTGCTGATATTGGTTGGTCTGATAAAATATGGGCAGAACATCTATCTTTTTGCCCCAATTCGCTATCTTAGACATGGCCCCAAACTTTGATATGAGGTCTGGTGAAACCATAACGTAGGTTACATTATATTTTTTGAGGAAGTTCAAAGACCTTTCGGAAAGCGGTCTTGTATAGAACTGGGCGATATCCTGCGTAGGTTTCTGCGGGTGATAACCCCCATCGACTAAGGTTATTTTTTTCGCAACATAATGGTACCACCACCCGTAGTCCCACCATTCCAACAGAACTGCGTCTTCGGGCGTGTTGTCCCTCAGCCACACGAGGGCGTTGTACCAGGAATCATCCAGAGAGGTCCCTATGGAATTCGCCATCACCCATCCTGAAAGATAGTTAGTTACAATGATAATGCCCATGAACACGCCGACTGCTATTTTAACGTAGAGATATACGTTCTCCTTCAGATTTTTAGACCTTGATACTACGAATTCCCCTCCCCTTACCAGACAATAGGCAGCCGTTATCGCAACAGGAAACGCGAACACAAAGCTCAGACGCAACGCCCCCATGGCCAGCATGAGCAATGTCAAAAAAAGAACACCAACAAGAACGAATTCCTCTCTCCTCCTTTTGAAGACAAATTCGTAAATCATGAGGCCCAACCCTATCCAGGAAAAATATATTATCGAAAGGTAAATTGTGAACCCGGGCCATTTCATTGCGTTTACCGTGTTGGCGGTCCCAAAGGTTGATATGCTGTTCCTCATAAAGCTCCCTGCCGTCTGGGACTCGGCAACGGTCGATGCTATCACACCGTATGATATGGGCTGTGACGTCTTTGCCATGAGGTCGGCTGTCCATTCGCCCAATTCCACATTTATGTAGGCGGCGATGCCAAACACGAACAATCCCGCCAAAAACAGGACAGGAACTACGTAAGGGGAATATTTCTCTTCAACCAGCCCGAATCTTTCGGTTGCGAACCTCACGAGCATGAAGGCCAGGGCTACGTAGTTCAATATCATCTCAACGCCCTGTACGCTGGTTGGCGGTACCATCGCTCCCGAACTCCTTGCAAAGAATATGAGAAAGAAAAACGAAATGAAGTAGGAGACATATGCGACAAAGAATTTCTTGCTGTACCTGTTGAGCAGGAGGGAAACAATGACAAAGAGCCCTATTACTATGATAACTATCTTCACGCCACCCCAGCTGCCTGCCATGAGGAAAAGGAAAATCCCGGAAAGCACGCCGTAAGCAATTGTTTTGATCATGTTTATTCTTTCCTTGCTGAACCCTGTTTTGTGCAGGAGGGATAAGGGATGAAATATTGCGTGTTTCCATGAGAACTCCACCTTCTTCTCTCCGGTCTTGAACGCCTTTACAAAGAAAAGTAATGTCAACATCATGAACATTCCACCCACTGGTTCCTTCTCTATGAAGCCCGCGGAAACCCTGTAGAGAATGCCTGGAACAAAAGCGAGGAAAGCGGCTGCCAGCAATCCTACGTTCCGGTTGAAAAGTTCCTTTGCCAGGAAGTACATGAAAAGTACCTGCAGGGCCCCGAAGAACGCAGGCGTCCACACGGCAGTCCAATACCATGAGATTCCAAAGAAAGGATGGAGAATAAAGTACACTATTGGGTAAATGTAGAATGTCACAAGGCTCTCCCTGTTTCTGTCAGGTCCTCCGGGGGTCGTCCCCCACTGGGCAAAGTGATCGTGCGCAGGTAACCCCCTGCCTTCCACTATGTCCTCCCCCATTCTGTAAATGAAGTAAGGGTCTATCGCCTGAAGTCTCGGGTATGTGAGCTTTGTTCCGGGGATGCCCCTCAGATAGAAGGCGGTAACGAATATAATTATCAGCAAAAAAACATAGTAGTGCTCCTTCAGAAATTCCGTAACATTTTTCACGGTGAACTTCTTCATAATCTCATATATTTGAACCTGTTATTTAAAACTATTCAGTCTCGCTGTGTTCCAATGAAGGCAGTATCAGAAGAGCAAAGAGTTTACTACGATTGTCGGATTTTGATTAAAAGATTTAAAAGCCTTGGCCCACCCAAGATATATTAGATTGCTAAAATGCGAAGCGGATGATATAATGAAAATAGGAATCGTAGGTTATGGTGCGTACGTACCGAAGTTCAGGATAAAGGCAGAGGAAATAGCAAAAGTGTGGAGGGCAGATGCCGGAAGCATCAAGAAGGGCTTGGTTATCCAAGAAAAATCAGTTCCTGACAAGGATGAAGACACGGTAACGATAAGCGTTGAGGCAGGAAAGAATGCCCTGCTCAGGGCAGGGATAGACCCGCAGGACGTGGGAGCGATATTCATAGGGTCCGAATCACATCCCTATGCGGTCAAGCCTTCCGGAACCGTTGTGGCGGATGCACTCAAGCTCGGCCCAGAGCTGATGGCAGCGGATTTTGAATTTGCCTGCAAGGCAGGGACAGCCGCCATGCAGTGTTGTCTGGCGCTTGTCAAATCGGGCATGATCAAATATGGCCTCGCCATAGGAGCGGACTGCGCTCAGTCCAAGCCCGGTGATGCCCTTGAGTATACGGCCGCTGCCGGAGGCGCAGCCTTCATAATAGGAAAAAACCCACTCGCCATAATAGAGGATACATGTTCCTACACAACGGACACATCGGATTTCTGGAGAAGAGAGGGTTCGGATTATCCAAGCCACGGAGCGAGGTTCACAGGAAAGCCTGCCTACTTCAGACACGTCACCGAATCAACCAAAAAGCTTCTTGACAGGCTTTCCATGAAGCCTTCTGACTTCGACCACGTAGTTTTTCATATGCCAAACGGGAAATTCCCTATGAGGGCTGCAAAATCCCTTGGTTTCTCCAGCAAGCAGCTTGAACTGGGAATGGTCGTGACCATGATAGGAAATTGTTATTCGGGCTCCAGCCCGCTGGGGCTTTCAAGGGTTCTGGATAACGCAAAGCCCGGTGAAAGAATACTCATGACATCTTACGGGTCAGGGGCAGGTTCTGATTCCTTCTCCTTCCTTGTTACTGATAAAATTCTTGAAAGAGTCAGCCGCGCGAAAAAAACCGATTTTTACATAAACAGAAAGGAAAACATTGACTATGGAACGTACGTAAGATTAAGGAATAAACTGAAAAGGTGATTATGTGAGAGTAGCTGTCATTGGAGTAGGATGCACGAAAATGGGTGAACACTGGATGAAGTCCCTAAGGGACCTTTCAACAGAGGCCGGGGCCCTTGCAATCAAGGATGCTGGTATAGACGGGAAGGATGTACAGGCACTGTACATAGGAAACATGTCTGCCGGGAGGTTCGTGGGCCAGGAACACCTTGGAGCGCTTGCTGCGGACCAGGCAGGTCTTACACCCATACCTGCGACAAGATGTGAATCTGCATGTGCATCAGGATCACTCGCCTTCCGAAAAGCATACCTTTCAATACTTTCGGGCGAGTACGATATAGTGATGGCAGGAGGAGCAGAGAAAATGACCGACATAAAGGGTTCAGGAGCAATCGCGACTTTGATGGGCGCCGGTGACCAGGAATGGGAATCATCAATAGGGCTCACCTTTGTAGGACTCTATGCTCTGATGGCAAGGGCATACATGGAAAAATACGGATTAACCAGAGACGAGCTTTCTCTTGTTCCGATCAAAAACCACAAACACGGCCTCAAAAATCCATACGCACAGTTCAGATTCGAGGTAACGAAAGGGGATGTTCTGAAATCCCCGCTCATAGCCGATCCGCTAAGACTTCTTGACTGCTCGCCCATAACTGACGGGGCAGCTGCCGTCGTTCTGGCTTCAGAGAAAGTTGCGAAAAAATTTGGAAATCCTGTATGGATACTTGGCAGCGGTCAGGCTTCAGATACACTTGCTCTTCATGACAGAAAAAGCCTCACGGAAATACCTGCAGCCAAGGTCGCCGCAGGAAAAGCGTATGAACAGGCAAAGGTGAAACCGGATGATATAGACATAGCAGAAGTTCACGATTGCTTCAGCATAGCTGAAATTCTCGCTTACGAAGACCTCGGCTTTGCAGATAAGGGGAAAGCAAAAGAGCTTCTCTTGAACAAAGACGTAATGATTGGAGGAAGGATACCTGTGAACACGGATGGAGGTTTGAAGATGGGTCACCCGGTTGGTGCAACGGGAATAAAGCAGGTAATCGAAGTTGTAAAGCAGCTCAGGGGGGAATCTCCAAACCAGGTGAAAAACGCAAAAATAGGCTTAACACATAATATAGGAGGCAGCGGGGCAAGTTGCCTAGTTCACATATTTGGAAGGTGATGTTATGGTTTACCAGTCTGTTCCACTGTTCTGGAGACTGAAGAAGTCCAGATACAATCTGACAGGCACGAGGTGTACGAACTGCGGAAGCGTGTTCTTCCCTCCGAGGAACTTGTGTCCTGAATGCAGAAGGAGCGGGAATGTGGAGGACTTCGAGTTCAGTGGAAATGGAAAAATCCTTTCATACACCATTGTTAGGACCGCGCCCGAAGGATTCGAGCACTACGTACCATATGCGGTCGCGATCATAAGACTCGACGAGGGAGCAAACGTTACAGGACAAGTCGTAGGGGACATAGAAAAGGTCAGGACTGGCAAACGCGTTCGCCCGGTCTTCAGAAAGATAAATGAAGACGGAAACGATGGTCTGATACATTACGGTCTGAAGTTTGAACTGGTTGAGTGATTCTACATTCATAACTAACAACTTATTTAAGCCCCCGTCTACTTCACTAAATATGGATAATTTATCCAGATTTGATTCAGAATTTCTTGGGGATGAAGATTTGGAAGAAACAGCCGAAGAGAAAATAGAAAATAATGAAGACGAGGAAAAGGGAGACGGCTTCGAAGTGATTTACAGGGAGGAAGAAATCGAACTCCTTTACAACGATTACAGGGAGATTGCAGGGGAACCGGGGAAAACGGAAAACGAGTATCTTCTGGCAATGAGAAATGAAAGAAAAATCGAGACACATACGATTCCGGACTTCGAAACAGAGGAGGAGCCTGAAAACCTGACAATACCAAAAGAAGGGAAGGACTACGAAATAAAGAGGAACCTGCTCAAGGTTGAATATGAAGAGCCTGTGTTCTTCAACGACCAGCTGACCTACCAGAGTATTTTCATGGAAAACAACGAGCACGGGAAGACCGTTTACGAACTCACGCTGGAGGCCGCCCAGAAAAACGGTATGGATGTTAAAATAAGTTACGACGAGAAAGCAAGGACGTTCTACCTCGATTCCATGGACGGGAAAGAGGATGGAGCAGATATCAACGGGGAAAAGGCATATCTTGAATTCTGGATAAAGGACGGCGAAACGGGAGAATATCAGATAGGAGAAAACAGTATAGAACAGGAAGTTCTGAAAAGGGGCGACAGGGTAGAGTGGAGGTTCGCAACCGAAAGGGAATCGGGGTGTGGAGGAGGTGGCTACGAAAAATCGAAAAGGGGAACCGATGAAATGGTACTTTATCCAAACAACGGAAATGCTGTCAGGGGATATTTCCCTGACATAGGAAATGCATTAGAAAAAAATCCATTTCTGTACATGGACCTCGGTTTGGATATTATATAAGGGTAAGCGCTGCTGCAATCCCGCCTCTTTCGGCCTTCTTCTCGTTTTCTCCTGATGCGATTATCAACACGTCGTCTTCCTTGAGTCTTTCTTCGATGTTGCCAGCGAACCTGAATACTTCTCCTGTTCCAGGGAACTTTATTTTACCTTCCTGAAAAATAAGCGTCGTTACGCTGACTCCAAGCTTCATTGCTTCATCCCTTTGTTCAATCCCCATTTTCACCCTTTTGGAAGCGTTTCTGACTACCACGGCAACAGACGGCCTTTTGCTTATTGCAGGAATCCTGATTCCAAATGTATCCGGTATCTTGTTGTTGAGGCGGGAACATATCTCCCTCCCCATTTCAGTAAGCATTTCACCTCTGGCAGAGTGTTCTGTGAAACCCTGCCTTCTCAGGTTCTTTATCAGTGTTTTTAGACTTGCTTCGCTCAGTCCAAGCCTTTTTACAAGTGAAGGTCTTCCCGCAGGCTTTTGGGAAATGGCCTTGAGAACCCTGACAACATCCACGACCGAGTAGCCTGATCTCTTGTCTATTTCAAGACCTGCCAGAATTTTTTTCAGACTCATCTGAAAATAATTGTTTTAAAATATAAAATCCATGTCCATCCATCCAAAATTCAGTTTTCTGAACGTCCTGAACGCCAAATCCAGTTGCCTGTTATTCGATATCCTGAGAATTTGTCCCAAGAACATGCCGAAACCTATCTGTTTTCCTATCCTGGTTTTCCACAAGGTTTCGTATTCCTTCAGAACCTTCTCGCTGAAATCATCGTTTTCGAAAGCCTTCTTGATCACGTGCGAGGCGATATTCGCACATGTGAGCCCGTATATCACACCCCCGCCGGACCACGGTTTGACCTGACCTGCTGCATCACCTATCAGAAGTATGCGGTTGAAAAAACTTTTCCTCACAGGACCTATGGGTATCAGACCCGCGAATTTTTTGTATTTTTTAATTCCGAAGAATTTTTCCACATCACGAAAATCCACGTTCTTTCCCAGTACCCCGTATTCTGTGGATTTCCCTCTGGGTATTCTCCAGAAAAAACCGTCCTTCAGCGAGTTCTTGTCGAAATAGAGATCCACACTTTCGCAGCGGGGGGTTCTCTCAACTATGGCTATCAGGCCTTTGAGCATTTTTTTTGGTCTAACGCACAATCCCTTGGCAACGACAGAGTTCGGTCCGTCACACCCCACAAGCATCTCACACCTGAATTTCCCTTTGCCTGAATTGACTTCTACATAATCCTTCTTCACTGCGATGCTGCCTGCCCTGCAGTTGAGCAGAATCTCTGAGTTCAGCATTTCTCCTATTTTTTTATCGAACTTTGACCTGTCTATAACATACGCCGCACCTTTTTTTTTCAAGGAAAACGAGCTGTTCGGTGAATGGACCACTGCGGCATCCACCTCCCTCTCGATGACGCCCCATTCCCTTATGTTAGGAAAGAATACCTCGATGTTCCTTGATATCAGACCGGAACACTGCAACGGCTTTCCTATGCTCCCGTGTTCTTCCATAACCAGAATTTTATATCCCATATCCTTGCAGAGCTTTGCCGTATACAGGCCAACAGGCCCGCCACCAACCACTACGATGTCATACATATTAAACCTATGAACAACACTTATTTAAACAAATATGACAAGTAAAACGTATACGTGATCACATGAAACCGTCTGTGAAAATACCCAACTACAAGATTTTACTTACAGTTCCCATTATCTTCTTATTCCTGTCTGCAGGCTTCCTGGTTAGTCAGTATGTCCGGACAGGCGAATGGTTCCAGAGATCCATCGAACTGAAAGGAGGAACGGTAATAACGATAAACACGGAAAAGAGCCTTGACATCGAAGGCATAAAGACGGAGCTGAAGGAAAAGTTCCAGGATATCAATGTAAGGGAAACGAGAAGCTTTCAGGGTTACGGGACGTTGATAGAAACCCCCAGCGAAGTGGAACCTGACAGAATATTTGCCGAGCTCGAGGCAATGGGGATCGAAACGAAAGACAGGTCCATCGAGACCATAGGATCTTCATTGGGAGAGTCATTCTGGTCACAGGCGCAGCTTGCAATAATAGCGGCCTTCATTTTCATGGGTATAATAGTTTTCGTTATCTTTAGAACATTCGTCCCCTCCATCGCTGTCATAATGTCTGCCATGTCAGATATGGTTATCACGCTCGCTCTGATGCAGGTTTTCGGAATTCAACTTTCCCTTGCAGGTCTCGCCGCGCTTCTCATGCTCATAGGTTATTCTGTCGACACAGACATAATGCTGACTTCGAGGCTGCTCAGGGAATCGGAGGACAAAACGCTTGGGGATAAGATACGAAGGGCGGTGAAGACGGGGCTTACCATGACGCTCACGTCCATAGGGGCTCTGACGGCCTTGCTTTTGTCTGCCATATCCCCTGTCCTTTCACAGATAGCGATAGTCCTGCTCATAGGTCTTTTTATTGACATAATGAACACGTGGCTGATGAACTCGGTCATTCTGAGGTGGTACTGCGAGAGAAAGGGGTTGATATGATGCTGAAGTACTGGAGGATATGGCTGCTGTTGATAATGGTTTTTGGCGCAGCTCTGGCCATAATAGCCAAGCCGCACTACGTTGGCGTTCAGATTGCATACGTTTATGACAACTCTCCTGCGAGTGGTGTCCTCCAGCAGGGCATGGTGGTTTCGCATGTCAACGGAGAGAGAATTTACACGGCAGAAGAATGGAACAAAAAGTTGAAGAACTACATGGGAAACGTAACGCTGACGGTTGACAGAAAAAATTACAAGTTCCATGTAAATGAGAGCGGAATCGGAATAGATGTGATGGACATAGACAAAACCAATCTGGAATTCGGCCTTGACATAAGGGGAGGAACGCGGATACTGCTCCAGCCCAAGGGAAACATATCAGGGGACATGATAGACCAGATCATCGCTACCCTGCAGACCAGGGCAAACATTTACGGTCTCAGGGAAGTCAGGTTTGTTCCCATAAGATCGATAGGCGGTGAAAATTTTGTTGAGATAGAGGCTGCAGGGCTGGGAAGGGAAGTTGTTACGGACCTGCTCTCAAAACAGGGAAAGTTCGAAGCCAAGATATCCAAGCCCGTGTTTCTGAGCAAGGGGAATGGTAACTTCCAGCTGGGCGAGAACAGCTACCCTGTGGAGCTCATGGAAAACGACACGATCAAGCTCGGGGATATGATACTGGAACCAAATCAGACATTCACACTCGAAGACATCGATTTCGAATACACGAATGTAACGAAAACGGGCAGCGAGCTGTTTTTCTTGGGAACGGCATACAGAGGGGATGACATAGAGCTTGTGTATTCCGATTCCAAACATTCGGGCGTAATCCCAAGAGGGCAGTTCTTTACATTCTTTTTTGGAATCCTTGTTTCGGAGAAGGGAGCGGAAAGATTTGCAAAGATAACGTCCGGCATACCAAGCCAGATGGATTTACAGTCAGGCGAATACTATCTGAAGGATTCGCGCATACTGCTCTATCTTGATGACCAGCTGGTCTCGGACCTCAGAATCGCTTCCACACTTGGAGGCAAATTCTACACCACGCCCCAGATAGAGGGTTCAAGGGAAACACGGGAGGAGGCAGTAAAAGAGAAGCTAAATCTGCAGACCATACTCAGGTCAGGGGCGCTGCCTGTAAGCCTGGAGACTGTTTCTGTCGGTGTTATTTCCCCGACCCTTGGAAAGGGGTTCGTAATTTCTGCTGTGTATGCAGGTCTTTTTGCTGCCCTGGCGGTCGTGGTCGTGGTGTTCATTAGATACCGCAGGCTGAGAATCGCGATCCCCATGGTGTTCATCGGACTTTCAGAAATAATCATAATCCTTGGAATAGCAGCCAACAATGACTGGGTGGTCTGGACGCCCGTCCTTATCTTGAACATGGTGGTTGTAGGACTCGCATGGTGGAAAAAGGAGGAAGTGGATGTGGTTGCATGGGTAGGGGCTCTGCTGATACCATTTATGGCGATAGTTTTCCCGGGCTCATGGACAATAGATCTTCCCGCCATCGGGGGAATCATAGCGGCCATAGGTGTTGGTGTGGACAACATGGTGATCATAGCCGATGAAACACTTTCAGGAAGGAAAGAAGAGAAAATCATCTACACAATCAGGGACAAAATCAAGCGGGCATTCTTCATAATATTCGGCTCGGCGGCCACAACAATATTCGCCATGCTTCCCCTGATGGTCCTCGTCGCCGGGTTTGTCAGGGGGTTCGCCATGACCACTGTTGTCGGCGTTCTTGTAGGCATACTGGTCACACGGCCTGCCTATGCAAGGATAGTTGAACTGGGAACGGGAGGAGAGAAAAGTTAACTTCTGAGGTCATTCTTTGCTGACCTTGGAGACGTTGCCTACGAGCCGGATATAGTCTGGCGTTATAATGCCTTCCCCCAAGAAATCGTACACCTTCAGCGATCCGCTTTCCGTCGTTTCGGTCCAGTTTCCAGAAACCATGCTAAGTTTCATGCTGCTGAGTTCCAGGTTGCTGAAGGAGAGACCATGTATTTTGATTGTTTCTATCCTTTCCTCTATGGTCATGCCTGAATTGCTGACCTTCAAGAGAACAATATCGTTTTTCAGATCAACCTCTATATCGCCGTTGAAATTCGAGACTTTTGTGGAATCAGACGTCACATTCACCATGGACTCGGGGCTGAACGTGAAACCCTCGGGATAGAACGTAAGATTCATCTCAGCCATTCGCTTCACGGGTCTTGAAAACAGGCCTCCGAGCGGGGACGATTCAAACCACTTGCCTATATTGTCCAGCAGATCTGAAAGCAGACCAGCGGAAACGCCTGAAGCCAGTATAGAGGTTCCGATGATCAGGAAAACAAAGATGATGATTAATTTATGTCCTGTCCCGTTCATTGCAGACACCAAGTATATTTAACTTAGAAAGGTTAAAATATATAAATTACGTATCTATCATAAGTAAGAAGGATTAAGTGGTGTTATGGTATTTTTCCAGTGGGGCGCAGGGAACGAATGGGTAACAATTCTTTACTTCGTGTTCTTCGTTGTCTTTTTCTTCTTCTACCCGCGTCTGATGCTTTCCCAGATAATGTGGAAGATAGAGAAGACGGCCGAAGAACTTGAATATATGTCCAACTCCTCGAAAAAATTCCTCATCAAAAAGGTATCGAAAAAACCCACAAAGAAACTGAAGGATTCGATTGCCAGGTTCTTCGAGTTCTTTGTTATAACCCCTGTCTCCCTCGACCCGTTCGGGGTTGTCAAGAAGTTCGAACTGGTCATACAGAACGAGAAAAAGAGATTCCAGTACTTTGTTAACCAGATTGCCCCTGAAATGGACAAAGAAAGCAAAGCGAATCTGAGGATGGGCCTGGCAGGCGGAATTGAACTTCACACCATAGCGAAAATCGTGAGGCACTATGTGGAACTGGTGAGGCAGACAAAATCCTATCAGATCGCCCTCATCCTGCAGATGCAGCTTCCCCTGGTTGAGAGGATAGCAAAGGCGGTCTACAAGGGAACAAGGTCCATGGCGAACGGGGAACCCATAGGCGACGGACTGGGACCTCTGGTTGCAGCCAAGCTCATGGTCAAAACCAGACCCAGAGAAATTGAAGAGGACATACTCATGTCAAATGTAAAGATTAACAACAGGAACTGTTTTGTCATAAAGGCAAAGGGCCCTGGCGGAAGGATAGGAAGACCGGGGAAAGCGGTAGAAAGGCTCGTCAAAAGAAAGAAAATATCCAGGATAATAACAGTGGATGCTGCCGCAAAGCTCGAGGGCGAGAAAACGGGATCGATAGCCGAAGGAGTGGGCGTGGCAATGGGAGGCCCGGGCGTCGAGAAATCGTACATAGAGGACGTCGCCGTCAAGAACAACATCCCCCTGGATTCCATAATAGTAAAGATGAGACCGGAGGAAGCAATAATGCCCATGCGAAAGGCAATCAAAGACGCGGTCCCCGGGGTTATAGAATCAATCAAAGAATCATTGAAAAGGGCAAAAACGAATTCAAACGTCATAATCGTTGGCGTGGGGAACACCTCCGGCGTCGGCAACGACAGGAAATCCATTGACAGGGTTAACAAGTTTGTGGAGGCCCACGAAAGGAAAATACAAAGAATGAAAAAGAAGGAAAGAAAGAGGGAAGGGTTTTTCTAGATATCCAACCCCTGTGATAATTTTCAAAAAAAGAAATTTCAACCACTATTGTTCCAAAATTTTGATATCTTTCGGGTCCAGAATAACCTTTCCGAACTGTTCGAAATCCTCCCTCATTCTCGGGCATGCAGTGTTCACAAGAACATCTATCTTCAAACCCGTCAGTTTTTCAGGGGCCAGCTGATCCACCACAAGAATGTAAGCATTTTTGCCCAACGATTTCAGCCTCTCTTTGACCTCTTCTGCTGTTTTCAAGTTTAGCTGTCCGGCCTTTGTCGATACCACGATGCCGAAGTTACGAAGCCCCTTCGCCTTCTGAACCCTCATTATCTTCAGTGTCTCCAACCTTTCCTTTTCCCTCAGGAAATTTGTCATGTTCTTTTTTTCAATATCGAGAAAGAAGACAGGTTTTCTGACGATTTCCTGCAAGCCGAGGGGGTGAAATCTCCCCGAGCCTATGAAAAGGAAGCAATCGACCTTATCTTCCAATACCTTCGCCGACGAGTAATCACAGCCAAGAACCTGACCGTTTTTCAGTTTGCCAGATGAACCTATGTATGCCCGTTTCCCCTTCCCCTCAAGGAATTTCTTTACCCCTTTCAGGCAATGCACGAATTGGATTGTTGATACCAGTGATATTCTTTCATATCCTTCTAATTTTTTCAAGTGCCATTCAAGCAAGGGAATGGGATCACACGGGATTTCGTATTCTACATATATTACGGGGATCTTTGCCTTCAGCCCGAAATCCGAGTGCCCTATGTGAAGTATGTGATCACAATCAAGCATCTTGGCTTCATGATCCCTTAGGTCACACGCCCCAAAACAGGGCTCTATCGAAAGGAGGGTTTCGATCCCGTTTTTTTCCAGAAAGTCCACGAGATCGAGCGAATTCATCTTCAAACCTTCCGGCACCTGAATGAAAACCTTCTTCACCCCCGCTTTTTTCAAGTTTTTTAATATTCCCATCTTCCTCTTTCGGTCGAACATAATGTTTATAGCCTGCACAAGATTTAAAAATCTGCAATCGTCGTAAACACAACAACATCATTTAAATATAGGCTCGTGAGTAAGTAAATCAGGAGATTGCATGGACCCTTCAAAACTTTCGGGCTTTTACAAAAAAACCCCAGAGGAAAGACTGAGTATATTGAAGGAAATTGTTAATCTAACGGACGAGGAAGTTGGGATCCTGAAGAAAACAGGAGCCTTGGGCATGGGAGCTGCGGACAGAATGATAGAGAATGTTGTGGGGACGAGCGAACTTCCGTTCGGTTTGGGTCTGCACTTCCTCATCAACGGGAAGGACTACATCATTCCCATGTGCATCGAAGAACCCTCGGTCGTTGCCGCCGCTTCCTTTGCAGCGAAACTTGCCAGGCCATCGGGAGGTTTCAAGACATCCAGCGACGATCCCGTTATGATAGGGCAGATTCAGATTTTGGGTTGTAAGAATTTCGAAAAAGCGAAAAAAGCGATTCTTGGAAACAGGGAAAAAATCCTTTCGAAGGCAAATGAAAGGGATTCTGTTCTCGTGAGCTTCGGAGGAGGAGCGAAGGACATAGAAGTCAGGAGAATACGAACGGAAATAGGCGAGATGTTTGTTGTCCACCTTCTGGTTGATGTCCGCGATGCAATGGGGGCAAATGCTGTCAATACCATGTGCGAAGGAATATCTCCCCTGCTCGAAGAGCTTACGGGTGGCCGTGCACGACTGAGGATAATTTCGAACCTGGCAGACAAAAGACTCGCTCGCGCGAAAGCGGTCTGGAAGAAGGAAGCCCTTGAGAAGTCGACAAGGGGTATGATGAAGGGGGAAGAGGTTGTGAATGCCATAATAGAGGCTTACCATTTGGCTGCGAATGACCCCTACAGATGCGCGACCCACAACAAGGGCATAATGAACGGGGTTGACGCGGTGGTGATAGCAACAGGCAACGATTTCCGGGCGATAGAAGCCGGAGCGCATGCTTATGCAAGCGTAACAGGGAAATACATGCCGCTTACAAAATATTATAAAAACAGGGAAGGAGATCTCGTGGGGGAGATAGAAATTCCAATTGCAGTCGGAACGGTTGGAGGGGCGACAAGAACAAAGCCTGAGGCGAAAGTCGCGCTTAAAATCCTTGGCGTCAGGACAGCAAAAGAGCTCTCCGAAGTTATTGCTGCCGTCGGTCTCGCCCAAAACTTCGCCGCTTTGCGTGCTCTTGCGACAGAAGGGATACAGAAAGGACATATGCGCCTTCATGCGAAGAACATTGCAGTTACGGCGGGGGCAAAGGGAGATGAAATAGAAAGGGTTACGAAACTAATGGTCGAAGAAAACAGGATAAGTGTCTCTTCTGCGAAGGAAATCCTTGAGAAAATCAGGAAGTAGCCGTTATCTCTTTCTGAACCTCTCTTTTGATAAAATTGCCTACCCTTTCGTATTCTTTATTGTCTTTTGCCTCCCAGCGAAGGACGATGGCCGGTTGCGTGTTCGAAGGCCTGGCGATGAACCATGAACTTTCGAATATGACCTTCACGCCATCCAGCGTTACTGTTTTGTAACCTTGTTTTTCGAACCTTTTTTTCAGATTTTTAACCACCTGAAATTTTTTGTCATCCGGGCAATGGATTCGGGTGTCGTCAGATGTTATGTAAAACGGCAGTTTTTCCCCAAGTTCGGATATGCCTTTGCCTGAATACGAAAGCAGCTCGGCGAGTTTCACAGCCGCAAATATCCCATCGTCATAGTTGAAGTTTTCCTTGAAATAATAATGCCCTGACGTTTCCCCGCCAAGCAGACAGCCTTCTTCAAACATGGTCTTCTGTATGTACGAATGACCAACTCTCGAAAGAACAGGGACGCCTCCTGCCTCTTTTATAACATCCTCTATCATCTGCGAACAAAGAACCTCGTAAAGAATTTTGGCTCCCGGGTTTTTATGGAGCGTGTTTTCTATCATGAGGGCAAAAGCCTTGTTGTCAGGGAATATTCCTCCCTTCTCATCCACAAAGCTGACCCTGTCCCCGTCACCGTCAAAGGCTATCCCCATATCCGCCTTGGTTTCAACAACTTTTTTTTGCAGATCCTTCAGGGTCTCCTTTGCCAGCGGGTCAGGATGATGGTTGGGGAAATCCCCGTCCGGTTCGCAGTACAATTCGATTACCTCACAGCCGAGCCTTCTGAAAAGTCTGGACGACACTTTCCCCGCTGCCCCGTTTCCCGCATCTATCACGATTTTGAGGGGTCTGGAGAATTTGGTTCTTTCCAGAATGAATTTTATGTACTCCTCTTCTATATCATTTTTTGTGAGCCTCCCTTTCTTTCCGTTTGGCTCTACCCCTTCTCTCACGAGCCTTTCGACTTCTCCTATACCTGTCTCGTAGGAAAGGCAGAGACCACCCTTGCCACAGAGTTTTATGCCGTTGTATTCCTTTGGATTGTGGGAAGCGGTTATAATTACGCCTGCATCCATTTTGTTGTGGGCGACTATGAAATAAAGCAAAGGAGTGGGAACCATTCCGACATCCACCACGTTCAAACCCATTTCCAAAAGAGCTTTGGTGATGCTTTCCTTTATGGCAGGGCTGCTCTTTCTGACATCCATTCCGACCGCTACATCTCCCCTTCCCAAAAATTTGCCGAATGCCAGACCTATTTTATACGCTACGTTTTCGTTCAGCTCCCTCGGGTAAACACCACGTATGTCGTACGCCCGGAAAATGGTCATAATAAATATAGACCCGGCGACCTTTTAAAAATAATGCAGTCCACCAGAAAACCATTTAAATATAACACCCCATAATACATTTTTATGAAACTCATGCTCCTCGAAAAGGACAAGGAAAAGATGGTTTTCGAGGTTTCAGGCGAGACACACACATTCCTTAATTTACTCAGAGAAAACGCATGGAGAGTGGGAACTAAACAGGCCTCCTACGTGATCGAGCACCCCTATCTTTCCGAGCCCAAATTCATAGTCAGGGCAAAAAACCCCATAAAGATACTTTCGAGTGCCTCGCAGAGAATAATCGATCAGGCAAAGGACTTCGAGAAGGAGTTCAAGAGGGTTTCAAGATAATTCTGGTTTTATGTTGGGAAACATAAAGAATGAAATAAGGATTATAGGATGGGATGATGTTCCATTCACGTTCAAGGACAATGAAACAACACTGATAGGAGTGATATGCAGGGGAGGAACGCAGATAGACGGTGTTGTAACAACAAGGATAAAGGTCGACGGAACGGATGCAACGGAAAGGATCGCGCAGGCCGTTAGCAAAAGCAAACACAGGGAGCAGCTCCGCCTGATAATGCTTGACGGAATAACCTTCGGGGGTTTCAACATAGTTGACATAAAAAAACTCTACGAAAAAACAGGGCTTCCTGTCATGGTTATAATAAGGGAGGAGCCGGACCTGAAATCAATTGAGAAGAGTCTTTTGAGGTTCAAAGACTCCGGGAGACGGCGGGAGCTTATAAGAAAGGCAGGAAAAATAAAGAAGGCCGAGGTCAAGAACAAGGTTCTAAAGGGAAGGAAAACACTGTTTTACCAGCATGTAGGTATTGATGCCTACGAATGCGAAAAAATTATAAATCTTACGTCCATACATTCAGTTACGTGCGAACCGGTCAGGATCGCCCATATAATAGCGAGCGGGTTCAAATGAGACCTAAAATCAGGTTTGAAGGGACGTTTGGAACGGTTTTTTACATAGCGATTGGCATAGTGCTCGCTCTTGCGATAAACCAGGGACTCGCCTTTGCCCTTTCCACGGACATGCCCGTTGTCGCCGTCGAGTCCAACAGCATGGTCCCCACCTTTTACAAGGGGGACATACTCATAATACAGGGAACCAGTCCCGAACAATACTGGAACTCCCTGAAAATAAAGGATATAATAGTGTTTTCACCGGAAGGGAAATCCACTCCTATTGTTCACAGGCTCATCAAAAAGAACGCCGATGGAACCTTTCAGACCATGGGCGACGCCAACAACGGCAGGCAGCTCCCTTTTGAGAAGCACATACTCCCAGAGCAGATACACGGAAAGGTGGTGTTCATAATTCCTTTCCTTGGCTGGATAAAGATAGGCGCTACAGAATACTTGCTCCCCAACACAGGCTGGGTTCTGCTGTTGGCGATAACCGTTACATTTTTATATATAACTATTAAAGATAGGATACGATAATATCTGTTGTGAATTCCAGGAGATCACATGCACTTCTGCCCGAAATGCGGACTGGTACTTACCTTGAAAAAAGAAAAGAACAGAACGGTTCTAGTTTGCAGAAAATGCGGCTATAAACTCAAGGATTACAAACCCGTGGAAATCTCTGAAAACGTAGAGAAAAAGCCGCATGACGATGTGGTTCTCATAGAGGAAAAGAAAGAAGCGCTCCCGAAGATAAGGGTGGTCTGCCCGAAGTGCGGGAACAAGGAAGCCGTCTGGTGGATGGTACAGACAAGGTCAACGGACGAACCCCCCACAATATTCTTCCGCTGCACAAAGTGTTCGCACTCCTGGAGAGAGTATTAAGCGATTCCGGCAAGTTCTTCCGCATCCGTGATTATTTCGTAGAGGTGCAGGCCTTCCAGAACAATTCTTTCCGGTTTCTTCCCCAATGCGTCTATAACACTAGTCTTGTTCCTTCCCGGTTCATAACGCGCCCTGACAAACCCCCTGCCCTTCATGTAAAAACTCTGGGAAAAATGCTTGATCTTGCCGGATTTTTTATTGATGCTGTAAGTCAGCCAGTTGTTTTCGAACGCGTTTTCCATTGACCCCTCCTCTGTCACGTATTTCGCGCTCAGGAGCCTTGCATGAATGAAAGAGAGGCTGCCGTATCTGCCGGAATGTTTTACTTTCCTGTACCTCATTCTGAGTATTAACTGATTCCCGGCGTTGTCCGTAAGCGTATAATTTCTTTCCATTTCCATGCAGAACCCGAACAAACGTTTCGAACACTTCTCTTCGTACGATACGTCTACGTTTTTGTCAAAGTTGTCCTTCCCTTCGACAACCAGTTCTTCAGAAACAGTGTCATACCCTATAACGGCTTCGGGCGGCTCCACATCGGTTATGGGCTCTTCATACGTTTGAATCCCTCCTTGCCCGATCGGAATGTTGGTGTAGTTCTTTCCGTAGAATACGCTCCCGTTATCCACGCTTATCACGCTAAAATTGTAAACGCCCGTTTCGTTCCCGTATATCTCTATCCTGTATTCACCATCCATGGGATCAAAGATAACGACGAATTCCGGTTCAGTGTTTCGTCCTGTATAAACCGATTTTCCTATCTCATTGACTATCCCGACGAATGTGCCGTTTTCATACAAACTTCCCGTCCTTTTGCCTTCCGGATCGATCACGAGCATGTCGACAGGGCATGCAGACACAAAGGCCGTCGCCCTTCCCAGAAACCTTGTAGGCAGATCCTTCAAAATACTTGGCAACCTCTTATTAACCCTGTAAGGGTGCACACCCCCCAGGATGTCCTTTATGATAACGTAATCCCACCTGATTTCCGGTTGTGTCTCTATCAAAGAATCCAACAGCACACCCTCCAGATAAGGGATCAGGACTTCAACGGCAATCTCGACGATTTTAGAGCTTCGCGCCGCAATTGTTCTTGAATATTTGCCTTCCTCGATCCTGGTCATGGGCACCGTATCCGAACCCAGAAAGCCAGAGGGAGCGGATAGGTTGGAATTAACGAATTGAACGGAATCATCATTGCTGATCCATGCAGTTATTGTGCTGTAAACATAATTGCCTCCCAAAAAACTTTCAGCCAGTTCATGAATCGAGCCCGTAAGCAAATTCTCTACATCCGTGTCGATCAGCCCGGGCGGCTCTTGCTCTTGCGTTTCGACCTCGCCGATCACATAGCTCGGCTCGGGGAAGGAGTATTTTCTGACGAGAATATCGTCTACATCTACCTCTAAGCTACCTGCCTCGTATACCTCAACACCAAAGGTAATAGCACAATCTAGATTACCAGCGTTATTTCCGGACCAATAAGCAGTATTTCTTAAAATTTTATTTTTATAAACTTCAAACCTTTTGTTACTGCTATTTTCCCTTATAACATTCAGCTTTATCTTTTCCCAAGAATTAAGTATTTCATTACCAAGATTGTAATTAGTTTCAAGCCCACCTTCATACCTAACTCTCGCACCCTCATCTTGGTAAAACCCATTCATACCTCTTGAAATGCTTATACTATATTGATACCAAGTATAATCAAAATTTGATTCATTCCATGTTATTGCTGGTGAAAAAGTATAGAAACCAACCACTCCATAATGGGAGTAAGGAACCATAGCTTTCAACTCCAAAATAAAGGAATCATTAAACCTTTTAATAATACTCCACATTTCACCTTTCCAGTAACCTCCAGTTTCTTTGCTCACAGACAAATTCATATGATACTTTTCTGCTGTGTATTGACCAAGATTCCTGAACCTTCTCCATTTACTGATATTTATTGAACCAGAACTAAAATCATCGTAAAAATCAAAAGTGGCTTCACCATTACTTTCACTTTCGGCTTCCCCATTCCCGTAATAAACATGATAGACTCCATTTATTTTTGGTGCCTTGATCCACACTATACTTTCTCCCGTTTCGTTCCAATTTTCAATCCAATAGCTTACTTCCTCCTCTTTGCCAACGTGATAATACGTAAATCTCAGATCAGAGCCGTCATCATTCGTTTTCGAATAGTCAATGTTAGAGGAATTGAAAATCAATTTTACTTGATAATTTTCAGGTGTTGGTGCGGTGTTATTTATTAAAATCATTTGCCTGTAGGACCAATCCGGGTAAACCCAAGAGGTTCCGTAAACCGTATTCGAATTTAAAATTATGGCTAAAATAGGGAGGCTCAAAATTAACAACAACTTCCTCATTACTTGAAATTATCACGGTTATTTAAATATATTTTCCCATTTTGTTTAAACATATTATTTTTATGTTTAAATATTTGGGGAACGTGGAGTTCCTTCACCAAGATAGCCAAATATTAACTTTAATTTCAAAATTAAAGAATTATGGAAATTGTCCATATAGTAAACAATTACTCGAAGGGGGATGGAATATCTAGGGTAGTTACTGATCTAGGCAAAGAATTAAGCAAAAAGGTCGATTTCGAGATACTCTACAGGAAAAGTTCCAACGGAATCCCAAAAAGCAATCTAAAAGTCAGAAAACTTAGCTCATTCAGTATACTGAAAAACGTTGAAGACAATACAGTTGTACATTCCCATTTTGGAACAGGCTTGTTCTTATCGATCCTGCTAAGAAAACTTAAAAACGTCAATCATGTTCATACCTACCACGCCATAACATCAAGGGAGCATTACGAGCATTACTACAGGGACCTTATACTCACAAAAATTCTCTTCAGGATGGGAGGGGTGGACCAGTTCGTTGGTATTTCCAAGTACGCATCCAAGGAGCTTAAAGATTTCTATGGAATTAACAATTCGGTGGTTATTTACAATGGTGTGGATACAGACAGATTCAAAATAGATAAAAAGGCCGGGAGGAAGTTCAGGGAAAAATATAACCTCGATTCAGACAAAATAGTTTTGGGTTATTTGTCCAGATTTGTCCCCCACAAAAATCACATGTTCCTTTTGAAGTTCATGAAATATTATGGTAAAGATTTTCAACTTTTACTTGTCGGGAAAGGAGACTACAAAGAAAAATGCGAAGAGTTTGTTAGAAAACACCGTGTCAAGAATGTCAAATTCTTGGGATTTCTGCCTGACAACGAAATTCCATCTTTTTATAACGCCCTTGATGTTTATATTCATCCCTCATTTTGGGAAGGCTACGGCCTGCCCATAATAGAGGCTATGGCATGCGGAAAGCCTGTAGTTGCGTGGAAAAATAGAATAGGATCTGAAATTATAAGGAGAGAAACAGGTATGCTGGTAGATAGCATAGAGAACTTGGATAAAAAGACAAGTTTTTTGTGTAAAAATACAAATAGCAAAAAAATCAGAAATCTGATAGAAAAGGAATTTAGCATAAAATTGATGGCGAAAAGATATTCTAATGTTTATAAAAGTTTCTATTATTAAAATTTTCAGAAGATTCTCTTTTATAAATTCACTCGCTACTTTACGACTTATTTTTTCAGTTAATGTTCTAAATAAAAACATAGATTAATTTTAATCCTAATATTAAAATCTTTTCATGAAATCCAAAATTTTGTATGTAAACACAGGATCACCAGAACTGAAGAAGGCACATGCAATTCAAACATTTTTCACGTGTAAAAATTTAACAGAGTTTTTTAATATAAGTTTAATATACCCTTTGACATTATCGCTAATTTTAAAGAGGAATGAATTGAAAAAACAATATCTTAAAAATAATATTAGATTAGTCCTACTACCCACCACATCATTTGGAAGAATATTCAAAAGTGATACATTTTTTTTGTTTGACAGGTTTTTGTTTTCGTTGTTTGTTATTATCTATAGCTTATTAAAAAAGTCTAAAATTATTTTCACTAGAGATCCCCTAGTAGCTTCTTCTTTACTTTTCTTGATAAAAAACAAAAAAATAGTGCTCGAAATTCACAACCTAGAACATGTTGTAAGGAAAAATAAGCTAAATTCTATAATCAAAAGAATAGAAGTATATTCAATAAAAAAATCTGATTTTGTAGTTACGATAACTGAGTGGATGTTGAACTACGTAAAAAAAATTAACAAAAACACACTCCTTGTACCTGATGCACTCGAACCATCAATTTTCAGAAACATGAACAAAAAAAGGGCAAGGCGAATCTTGAAAATGGACAAAACAAAGAAAATAGTATTGTACTCTGGGTTGACCTTTAGATATGGTGTCTCAAATTTAATTAAAGCTGGAAAGTTTTTAGAAAACATAGAAATTTTCATAGTAGGTGGTGATGAAGAGGATATCAAGAAATTTAAATATATCGCAAAGGGTGAGAAAATAAAAAATGTTTTTTTTATCCCAAGGGTACCCATAGAAAAGGTCAACCTTTACCTAAACACAGCTGATGTCTTGGTGTTGCCTTATTCAAGCAATGAATTCACTGAATATTTTACCTCCCCACTGAAGCTATTTGAGTATATGGCTGTTAAAAAACCCATAGTCGCGACGAGGGTAGGGTGTTTTGAAGGAATACTTAAGAACGGTTACAATTGTATTCTGGTCGAACCTGGCAACCTAGAATCTCTAGCCAAAGGTATAAAAAAGGTTATTAAAAACAAAAAACTTGCAATACAGATAGCAAAAAATGCTTATATAGACAGCAAGAAATACACATATAAAAAAAGGGCTAAAAAAATCAAAATGATAATAAAATATCTCTATTCTTCAGACCACAAATAAAGTCTGACTAGAAATTTTCTCAGGGCACGTTTTATATTAAAAGATAACGTCTTTTTGTTATTTTTAAATGTTTTGTTATTTTCGTTTAATTTTTTTTTGTATTCATTAAATGATAATATTTCTTTAAGCGATTTTAATTTCTTTTTAGGAAATTTATTTTGAGCAGAATAACCTAAATTTACCATAGCTATTAATTGGTAATTGTTTGGTACATTCAGTATTTTTTTAATATAATTTTCGTCTGGAAGATCACACACCCAACAAGTACCAAGACCTAATTCGTAAGCTTTGTATATCATAGTCATTATGGCAGCAGAGGCACTTTGTATGTGATCTTGATATCTTTTGTTGATAAAACGTTTGTCATAAAAAACGAAAATATTAACTGGAGAAAGTTTGGTGTGGAATACACCCACAAAATGTAATTTTTCTATAACATCTTTTTTATCTGTAACTACAAAAAACCAATTTTGATAGTTACATGCATTTGGTGCGTGGCGAGCTGCATCTATAATCTTTAAAATTTTATTTTTTTCTACCTTTCTATTAGAATATTCTCTCACACTTCTTCTGCCTCTAAGTATTTTGTTGAATTCCATCAACGATCCCTCATTAGTTTGAATATATTTTCATTGTTATAAATTTTCTCATCGCTTTCCAAATATATTATGGGTTTTAACATCAAAGCAATAAATTTCGGTTTAATTCTTTTTGTCGAAGGCTTTCCAGTTTTATAGTCTACAGAATCTACAAAGGCAGGAAGAAAACAAGGTTCACCACCTATAAATTCAGAGTGTTTCGTTGGCTGGTAAGAATGGTATTTCATATTTGCTTTCACTGTTTTAATACCGATCTCTCTATAAAATTTCTTGCCTGTCAACTCATTTAGCCTGAATAAAGAAATAGAAAAATCTGTTATAGAATCTAACAACGTCTCCCTTTTATCAGGACTTTGTGGAAAAAGGTATATTTTAGATTTTTTCTTGATCCAAAAAGATGCTATATCTTCTGCAAAATCCAAGTAATTACTGTTTTTAGTAAGATGATAAGCATAAGATAGTATGTCTATCATAGAGAAAGAATATTTAAGTAAGGGTTCTGATATTGTTTTATTTTTAATGTTTAATTTACCATAAATAGTATTTACAAAAAACCTTTTTTTTATAGTAAATATCCACTGATCTATTGCTTTTAAAAGTTTTTCTTCTTTGATTTTTTTATAAAGAGAAAGTAAACCATTCACTATTGAAGTGTTGTGCTTGAAAATTGTTACCTTTTTTGCATCCCTCCACAATTTATTTAAATACTTTGCTTTGACAAAATAAGAATTGGGAAATAATTTGTTCTTTTTAAAAAAATCCAAATTAATCCACGCCTTTGCAAGATTTTCAGCAATTTCAATATATTTCTCGTCCTTTGTGATATCATACAAATCAGTCAACAATTCTACATAAAGACCATTCATACCTCTTACAAAAGGTACATTTATTTTTAGACCAGTTAAAAATAACGAGTATATATATCCATTCTTTACAAAGTGTTTATTCAGTGATTTTATAATAGTTTCTGCCGTTTCCAATGCGATCTCATTTTCAGTTAATCTATAAAATTCTATTAAACCAAGTAAAGCATCAGTATTAAATTCAGGAACTATCATATATCTTCTAAATTTTCTTAATTTTGGATAAATATCTCCACAAAACATGCCATATTTCATTCTTGTCTTTGAAATTTCTATCTGTTTTTTGCAAAACTCTTCTTCCCCATAATAAGCCAAGAATGGTATGTAGTCCCCCAAATCTTCGACGATTGGATTATTTTTTAGAGACTCCTTTACGAAGTTTATTATTTTCAACTTCTCGTTTTCAAAATCAAATTTAATAAAAGCCACCCTATCACATTTTTATTATTTTTGATAATTGAAAGCAAGGATTTTAAATGATTATCTATATGTGAATTTTTTCTTTGAGTTTGTTTAAAACAATTCTAAGTTGTTTTTTGTCAAAATCATCAATTTCGAATATATTTCTAATTCTGATTTCAAAATCAGGTTTGAATTTTTTAATAAAGGTATATCTCATTGAAAATAAGATGAAACTTATTAAAACCATAGATATGCAAACACCGATTAAACCGAATAACCATATGAAAACAGTATCAAAAATTATTATTAAAATAACTGAAATGGAGTCGCTATAAAATAAATATTTCTGTATTTTTAAAGCGTAGAAAATCGGTTTTAGAACAAGCAAAGAAATTGGTATCAATATTAATAATAAAATTCTAAAAGCAGGCACAACATCAATATATTTGCCAGAAAACACAATTTTTATCAGCAGCGGTGAAAAAATAATTGCAATCGTAGCTACAAGGATGGAGTTCCAGAAATTATATTTAATAGTTTTATTTATTAAAAATTCTGTTCTTTTCCAACTTTTAATAACCCCAGAAGCTATTGGCATCAAAACCCTTTCAAATGACTGCGGAAAAACCTTCAATACATCAGTTCCTCTTATAGCAACCCCTAGAAACGCAACAGCATTTACTCCAAGAAAATATTCTGTAATCCAATAATGTGCCTGACTTCCAATTCTTTTTAATGGTAATGAGAATAGAACCCATTTTCCGTGGGTTTTAAGCATGTTCCTGAAAAAAGGCTCCTTGCTATGCGGGTATGTTTCAAATTGCTTTCTGATATTGAAAAGATTTGGTAATGTTATCAAAATCCCTAACATCTGGGCTATCAAATATACCAACATGGCAAAAATTATACCTTTTTCTAATATACTAATAAACACTAAAATTAAAGAGAATCTGGCCAGAGCTTCGGTTGCTAAAAGTATGTTGTAAATTCTAAATTTTGACATGCTGTAAAATATATTTGAAACAGCATTCTGCAAAGCAGTTGTGAACAGGTAGAATGCTGTTATTAATAATAGACGCTGTACAACTTCACCATATAGACCTTTTATTAAAAAACTTGTCCCCGCTGTCAAAAAAAATAAAGTAATACCTATAAACAATTCAAAAAGTATATAGGATTTCAGTAGATTTTTGGCCTTAGTATAATTACCTTCACTCATGGCACCTGATGCATCGCTCAAAACCACGCCACCTATACCAAGATCTAAAAATGAAGCGAGAATTGTGTAGAAAGATAAAGCAAGCACGAAGAGGCCATATTCAAAGAGGCCCAAGCTTCTTATAAGCAACACGCTGGAAAGGAAATGTAAGAGCGTGACTGTAACAGAACCTGAAGAAAAATAGAACACGCCTTCTGCAACCTGTCTCTTTAAAGATAGCATAATTTAAATTTTGTTTTAATATCAGTTAAATATTTGATACCATAATACTATTTTTCAACATAGTATTTTTTTTTCAATATTACTTTACTTAAACCCAAAATTAGTCTTACAACCTTATCCGAAACATTAGTATCATAATAATCTAGTGGACATATAAATTTTACATTTTCTTTCTTCTGTGTCACAACAACTTCGATTGAATTTAGGATTATGTTTGAATCGAGACCTGTGATTATTACGTTACCGGTATCGTATACTTCCGGTCTTTCAGAGCTCTCTCTTATCACCAAGGCAGGTATTCCCATTATTGCGGCATCCTCATGTATGGTTCCGCTATCAGACAAGTTACAATACGCATTTTTTTGTAATTTTATGTAATCGAACATGCCAAATGGTTCGTTTAGTCTGATCGGGCCATCCAACTTCATACCCAATCTTTTCAACCTCTTTCTCAATCTCGGATGAGCAGAAACGATCAGAGGGTATCGATATTTTTTTACAATATCCTTCAGAGCTTTCGTTATTTTCAACAAATTGTTCTTATCATCCACATTCTCCTCTCTGTGGATACTAACCAAGAAATACCCCTCTTTTCTGAGTTTTAATTTTTTCAGAATCCTTGATTTCTCTATTTTTTTTTCGTTCACTTTTATCACTTCGGCGAGCGGGGAACCTGTCACAAATATATTCTCAGGTTTCAGCCCTTCCATAAGGAGATTTCTTCTAGCATGTTCGGTGTAAGGCAGATTTATATCACTTGTGTGATCCACGATTCTCCTGTTTATTTCTTCGGGGACCCTATCATCAAAACATCTGTTACCGGCCTCCATATGAAAAATGGGAATTTTTAACCTCTTTGCAACGATACATGACAGGGCAGAATTTGTATCACCAAGTATCAAAACAGAATCGGGCTTTTCCTTCAGTAGCACCTTTTCGACTTGTGTTAATATCTTCCCGATCTGCTCGCCGACACCTCTGCTTCTGACGTTGAGAACATAATCTGGTTTCCTAAGCTCCATCTCCTTGAAAAAAATAGTACTCAACTCGTAGTTGAAATTTTGATTTGTGTGCACTATGACGTGATTTGTATATCTTTCTAATTTCTTGATTGTCTCCGAAAGTCTAATTATTTCTGGACGCGTGCCCAGTATCGTCATTACTTTTAGCTTCTTCATTTTGTCACTTTCCCATCTTGTGCGTGTCAGGATTCTCCGGATTAAATTCTTCACTCACTATTATTAGCACTTCACAATTCTTGGTTTCGCTCAAATTCTTTAGAACATGATTTTCAAAGGGGCCCACCTTAACAAATTCCTTCTTTGAAGGATCCATGATAACCTTTCTGCATTCCTTATTTTTTATATCGGTTATGTCCAATTCACACCTTCCGCGCAAACATAAAAACCACTCTTCCTTTCTTTTATGATAGTGATCTCCTCTTGAACATTTCGGTTTAATAACGAGATAGTTCAATTGGCCAAAGCTGACATCGTTTTTCCTCGCCAATTCCTGAAATATTCCAGAAGAATTTTCATGTATTGGGTACATATTTTAGTCCTCCCTTATAATAATCTAGGCATACTTTTAACTTATTGTGATGTCCAATTTTTGTTGTTAAATATTTGTATATTTCCCCAATTGATAGTGTTTCTCCCTTTGGATATTCATACCCATTAAATTTTGGTTGTAATAATTTTTCGATTAGATCATCAATATATATGAAATCTCTCTTAACATCTGGGTCATCAATTGTAACTTTTTCTCCTCTTGAAATTTGGTAACAGAAAGTAGCCACAACGGAATTGTAAAAAGGTTTGCAACCAGGACCATAGACATTAGGTATTCTGTATATGCACCATTTCTTGGTCTTTTTTATTATTTCCTCTTCGATCAGTTTGGTGAAGCCATATTCAGAGTTGGGATTCCAGTACACCTGTTTTGACGAAGAAAATACGATCTCGGGAAACTTGTTTTCCATTATCATTGACAAGACGATATTTGAGGTCGAGACAAGGTTGTTCTTTAAAATATCCCCTGGGTTTCCCCTGTTTTTACCGGCTAGATGATATATTCTATCACATTTCGAAACAAATTTCCTCACCTCATCAAAACTTCTCAAATCGCCCTCGAAGATTACAGGATTTTTTAACCTCCTCTTCAAGTGGCTACCTATAAACCCATTCGCTCCTGTTATTCCAATTTTCATAAGAGACCTGCCTCTTTTATCTTATCTAGGGTTTGCTTGGTGTTGTATTGAATTGTATTTTTGGATGTGAAAGGATAGGGAATTTTGTATCCCCCCCCTTTAAAAAAATAATCGCCTATGTTCCCATCCAGTCTGGGAATTCGTGCATAGGTAATTCCACCTTCCTTCTCGGTGACGGCCCTGTTGACTTCCTCAACCGTCAATAATGTTTCATGCATTTTTTCACCAGGTCTTATACCGATGATTTTTTTCTTGAATTTCTTACCGAAATGTAATTCCAATGCTTCTATCAATGTCTTTATGGTACAGGCGGGCGATTTTATCACAAACAAATCCCCATCTTTTCCGCTCCTCAGGCATTTCAATGCCAGCTTCACGGCCTCTTCGAGTGTCAACAAAAATCTTGTCATATTGGGATTTGTGATTGTTAAATGCCTGTTGCTTCTTATGAAATTTAAAAACAATGGAATGACAGACCCCCTTGAACCAAGCACATTACCATATCTCAAAGAAACACACACAACATCTCCTTTGTGGGCGCTGACAATTTTTTCTGCCAAAGCTTTACTCATTCCGTAGGCATTGACTGGATAGACAGCTTTGTCGGTACTAAGATTTATAAGCCTTTCAATGTTACAGTGTTCCGCTGCTTCGATAACATTTTTTGTCCCCAGCGTGTTTGTTTTTATTACCTCTTCAGGGAAATTTTCTCCTGTTGGAACATGCTTCAGTGCAGCTGCGTGAAAAACGTAATTCACATCCTTCATAGCACCTATTAATTTATCCTTGTCCCGGACATCGCCTATTACATAGTGGATATTTTCATCCCTTCTAGCAACAAACATGTCATGTTGCTTTTTCTCATCGCGGCTGTATACTATGAACTCCGTACCCTCATCTTTAAGATAATCAATCAACGCATTTCCAAATGATCCTGTACCACCTGTTATCAAAATCCTTTTACCTTTCATTTTGGTCATAACATCACTATATATTTAATAAAACTTACATCCATTAATAATTTTAAATACCTTTATTCAATTATTGAGAATATGAAAATTAAAACACATAATGTTCTCACTAACAACGTCTTAGAAACATTGTGGAGAGATTACAGAAAAGGAAGTGATGTATATATAGTAGCGCACCCCTCCCCTGAACAACCAATGTCCGAGATGCAGGCTTACGTTGCTAGGTCTTTTATATTAAAATTTTATGATACTCTTGACAAATCATTTGTCGAAAAAGCAGAGAAGGTATTATGTGGAACACTTAAATACATGATGAATTCTAAAAACCCATTAATCAACAAAGCCATCTCCACACACACTGATACATGTAATGATTTCCATCCAAATAATATGGCTATGATAGTGGAAGATTTTATCAGACTCTTCAACATAACAAATAAAAAAAATTATTTGATAAATGCTGTTGAAATTGCAGAACCAATTTCCTATTATTATGATAAAAAAACCGGCAAGGTAGCAGGGGGTTATGATATTTCAAAGAGAATTTTAAAATTTAATGAAATAATAGCTGCGAATGAATCCTCAACTGCATTGATTATGTTGTATAAGGAAACCGGGAGAAAAAAATATTTGGAACTTGCAAAAAAATTCATATCGCCCAGAATAGCCAAGGATGACCCGTTAAGGATAGAAACAGATAAAGGTATATTTTGGTACCAAAAGGAAAATAGCAAAAAAATACATTGGCATCATATAGCTTATATCGCAAGAGCACTTCAATTTATGTACAAACACACGGGAAATAAAACTTATTATTACACTTTCTTGAAAATTGTTGAATGGTTTATACAAACACGACATAGTAGCGGGTTCTGGAAAAGAAGTGAAACTGAGAGAAATTATTTTATCCCAATATGGTACAATATACGGAATTATTTCAACATTGATATAGCAACAACGGCACAAGTGGTTAATATAATGAAAGATGCTTACACCTTTACGGGCAACGAGAAATATTTGGAGATAGCAGAGAAAAGTTTAGAGTCTATATGCAAAAGAAAGAGAAATATTAATGGTCGATTCATACCCGTGGAAAGAAACTTACCATTTTTTCACACGGGAGATAGATATGTTGATTGCTGGGATTTAAACTTCTTTATATGGGCGAACAAAGAAATGGTTTCAAAAAATCCTTACGTGTTGGTCCCTAAAGATAAGAATGAATGGCGTTCAAAATATTGGATGGTTGATGGAGATTGCGTGGAATACAGGTTTGATAGAAGTGAAAACAATATCAGCATAGATATTAAAAATTTAAATGCTATTGAAAGAAAGTTTTCTATATTGATGGAGATCGAAAGAAATCAGAAATTTTTAATAACGAATAATGTAGACTTTGAAATTAGAGACAGGATATTAGAAATTTACACAAGAGTAAGACCAAACAAAAAAAAGACTATAGATGTGGTTATCAGATGAAAATTCTATTCTTCCCTGTTGGTGATGCTAGACTCGCAAGTACTAGGAGTCAGGTATACGAAAGAGTGAAAGAACTAAGAAAAAGGGGAATAAAAGCTGATATTCTTAGAAAGAAGGAAAAAAAGAAGAGGATAGTTGGCAATAAAGACAGATATCTATTGTTTCCTTTTATATTTTGGAAATATGATATAATTTTTTTTCAGAAAAACTTTAACTCCTTGGATTTTATATTTCTAAAATTGTGCAAACTTTTTGGAAAAAAGGTAATTTTCCAGATAGATGATTATTTTCCTGACGCAAGGAAAAAAATAAAGAGGATGCTCAGGGAATGTGATATGGCTTTGGTCTGTAGTCATTTCCTAAAAGAATTTTCTAAGACCGTCAACAAAAACACACACATACTTCCTACAGTCGTAGATACAGAAAGGTTTAAGATGAAAAAATTTAGAAGGAGGAAAATAACCATATTGGGATGGCTTGGTCATAGCTTATTTGAAAATTTAAAAATAATATGTAAACCACTTGAAAAGTTAAGTATAAAATATGTTATAGAATTGAAAATTATAGGTGATATTGATAGGAACACCATTGAATCAGTGAATAAAAGAAATTTTGTCACGAAAACAACAGGTTGGATAGATCCTTCGGAAGTTCCGGATGAACTATCCAAAATTGATATTGGTTTAATGCCTTCTCCAGACAACTTATTACATAGAGCTGCGATGCCCATAAAACTTTTGGAATATATGTCTTGTGGATTACCTACGGTTTCGTCGCCCGTGGGTGAGATAAAACACATCATAAAGGATGGAAAAAATGGGTTCTTGGCCAAGAACGAAAAAGAATGGATAAAAAAATTAGAATTATTAATAAAAAATATTGCTCTTAGAGAAAGGATAGGGAAGAATGCAAGAGATACAGTTTTAGAAAATTTTTCTCTAGAAAAAAGTACGGAGAAATTACTGTTTCTGATTGATAACTATTTGTGAATTTTTGGTTTAATCGAAATTATAAAGTGAGATGAAAGGAATGAACTCCAAAATTTACATTTAAAATAAATTCTTTTCCCTAACAATTTTTTACTTAAAGGCAACCACCCGATAGAATACCATTGAATGATATCAAAATCTGATTTTTTAATTAAATTTTTAATCTTTTCCTTGGTAAAAGCGTGAATCAAGAAAGGAGGTTTTAATTTATCCAAAAAAACCTTTTCTAATTTACCAAAAAGAAAGTAAAATCTGTTAATATAAGAAGCAGAATTGGCTATGGAGATTAATACCTTCCCAGACGGTTTCAGATAAGGTTTAATTTTGATTAGCATTTCAATTGGATCTAGAATAAAACTCAAAACTTCGGAAAGTATTATAACATCAAATTTCTTTTTAAGGCACACCCCACCTTCAAGAACGTCAGAAATCATTACATTTTTGATGCCTCTTCTTTTACAACATTTGACAGCTTTTTTGGATATGTCAATGCCGCAGACATTGCAATTTTTATTTTTCATCAATTTTTTCATCAACAAACCGTCCCCGCACCCAACATCTAAAATTTCTGAATTCCCTGGAACAAGCCCCTCAGTGAACAGTATCCAAGGCGGCGTGTGATATTCATATCTATTTAAACCACTTTTTAACCAGAACTTAGACCAAGAATTATCTATTTTTGCCATGTTAATCATTTTATAGCCTTAATCATTAAAGTAATACATGGTTCACAATTAAATATTTCATCTTCCCACATGGAAACTTTTAAAATCGAATCAAAAACCTTTTGAATAATTTTTTCACCATAAGAAAAGTTCAGGTACCTGACGATTTTAACCAACCCATAAATTAGAAACCATACAATGTTTAGAATTGGTGTTAAGATATGGCCACTATAGATAGTACTTTTAATTTGGAATTCCGGAAGAAGCTCCGCTTCCAATTCGGAATAAGAAAACAAATGTTTGTGACCCGGGGTCCAATTGGTCATCATAGATTTTTTCTTTCTTGGTCTTTTACCAAGAAACTCCCTTATGTAATTTTCTGAATCCCACAAGAAAGGGTAGTTTGCAGAAGGACAAGACATTATCAGTGTCCCACCGTTTCTGACAACTGTTTTCAGGTCACTTAAAGCTTTATATGGTTTTTGTGTATGTTCTAGCACTTCAGTAAAAAGTACTTTATCGAAAATATTTTTCTTGAAAGGGAGATCTTCAGCATCCCCCAGAATAAACATTACATTTTTGAAATTTTTTAATTCAACTATCCTTCTCCTGTTCTTTTCCAATGCACACACAAGGTCCCCGTTCAAATTCTTAAGATACCTTCCAGAACCAAAACCCACATCCAATATTTTACCTTTATTAAGTCCGAGAAGAGATAATATTTGAATTTCCCTTTTCACTCTAGTTAAAAGAGATTCCATGCACATGTCCACCACTTATCCGAAATTGATATCATTGTAACAAAAATTTCTTCCATATTAAAATCCAAACTATAGATGTCTACTCCATTTTCAATATTCAGAATCGAAAATATTAAAATATATCACAATTTATCCAGCCAGCAAAGTTTCTGAGATTATTTCCTCCTTATTTCTGATTTCAATTCTCATTTTTTAAAATGTGAAAAAAATCTGTGATTTTGGGTTTTCCCAAGTCCTTGAAATTGGTGCTCCAAAAACCATATTCTGAATGGTCTCCGAATTGGCCAACGGCTTTCATGCCATGATCTGACAAAACCAAAACTTTGCACTCTCTTTCCCTTGTTTTTGCCGCAATTTCATCTAGTTCCTGATAAATCATTCTCATCATAAAGGTGTTTCCAAAATTCAAGTGACCGATAACGTCGGCTATACTAAAATATCCCAAAACAAAATCATGGTTCCTTTCAAGTGCATTTAAAAATTCATTTTTGATTTTCCGATGGTAAGCAAAGGCATTCTTGTTGTAAGTTTCCTTAACTTTATTTTTCTCTTCTTCCGAATCGGCCTCAAAGAATTTTTTTAGTAATGACCTATATTCATCATAAACATTTTTATCATAATTAAATCCAGGTAAATCTAAAACAAAAGGACTTTTAAAATTGGAAAAGAGGGTATTTTTAATATCCCATTTTATATTCCACATTTCTCTATTCCCCTTGGCTAGAACCTCCTTTTCTTTATTTTCACCCGTCATAAAAGAGCTCCACAAGACCATGGTCCTAGGCTGAGAAAATTCACAGATATCAGTTTTTCCATAGTATCTTTGTTTCAGATTAACACAATTAAACTTTTCTACCAGTTTATATTCAAGGGCATCTATAGCCAAAACTATTCTCATATTATATCTCCGTGATAATCCCTCCAGCACAGGTATCGGTTCTCTGAAGGATAAATCTACCCAACTCACGCACATCGTTGAAGTTTTCCACAACTATGGGATTTTCTGTTTTAATAATAATATCCGCTACCTCCATGTTTTTAATTTTTTCGACATTCTCTCCCAAGAGATTAAAACTAGAAGAATCAACTACCTTTATAATTTTTTTCACTTCACACATTACTTCTTGAGTAGCACATCTAAAAAGGATCTTTTCTCCCCCATGTAAAGGTTTTTTATTCATCCAGAAAACGTGGGCTTTTATTTTGTTCGTTATTAAGGCGGAATCATCCTTATGTATGATCACATTTCCCCGTTCAATAGACAGTGCATCCTCGGTAGTTATTCCTATGCTCTTCCCCGCTTCTGCTTTCTTTGATTGTTTTTGGTATTCCTCAATACTTTTTACCTTGGTTTCCCTCCCCGATGGGAGAATTAATATATTATCACCTTTCCTTAGCGTACCACTTTCTACTTTTCCTACAATGATTTTTTTATCTCTGAACTTGTAAACATCTTGTACTGGAAATCTTAGTGCCTTGTTTCTGGAATTTCCCATTGATTTGAAGGTATTCAGTGCTTCGAGAACTGTAACCCCTCTATACCATGGTATTTTACCGGATTTTTTTGCTATGTTATCCCCTTCTTTCGCTGAAATTGGGATTATATAGGAAGGCTTTATTTTGATTGAAGAAAGAAAATCCAAGAGCCCCTTCTTTACCGCGGTAAACTCCCCCTTTTCGTATCCAACTAAATCCATCTTGTTCATAGCAACTATCACTTGCCTAAGTCCGAGCATTCCAAGTATGTAGGCGTGTCTTTTGGTCTGCTCCTGAACCCCTTCATTTACATCCACTATTAGTATTGCCGCTTCAGCTTGACTCGCTCCTGTGATCATGTTCTTGATGAACTCCCTGTGGCCGGGGGCATCAATTATAACATAGTCCCTCTTCTTGGTTTTGAAGAATGTCTGGGTTGTGTCTATCGTCACGCCTTGCTCCCTTTCCTCTTGAAGATGATCCATGAGATATCCGAACTCAAGGTCCTTTCCAAGTTCCTTGCATACTGATTTTATCTCTTCTATCTTTCCTTCAGGAAGGGAATTCGTGTCGTAGAGCAATCTGCCTATAAGTGTGGATTTTCCATGGTCCACATGACCCACTATCACAAATTTTAGGGTTTCCTTCATGATATCACATATAACCTAAAGCCCTCAACTGCTGCATAGCGTAGGCGGTTTCTTTATCCTGTGCCCTTCCGCTTCTCTCCCCGATTTTTGATGTTTTTATCTCCTCTATTATTTTTTCGATGGTATCGGCCTGGGAGGCAACTGGTTGAGTGCAC
>Ga0190360_1000008_pt1 | contig 96388 bp, 76 predicted proteins | sample 48721834_MG_FD_161271 | JGI IMG/M metagenome (GOLD analysis project Ga0190360, IMG submission 161271) | Hydrothermal vent microbial mat bacterial communities from Southern Trench, Guaymas Basin, Mexico - 4872-18-3-4_MG | ecosystem: Environmental > Aquatic > Marine > Hydrothermal vents >...
ACTTGGCAGAGACAATATAATTCATCCCAAAAAATACACTTTCCCTTTCAGGGGCTTAATTCGCTGTGGTGAGTGCGGAGCGATGATTACAGCGGAAAAAAAGATTAAAAAATGCAAAAACGGCAATATTCATCATTATGTCTATTATCACTGCACTAAAAGAAAAAACCCTAAGTGCACGCAGGGATGCATCGAAGAAAAAGAATTAGAGCGACAAATCGCTGAACTGCTCAGCAAAATAGAGATTCCCCCAGAATTTCACGACTGGGCGATGGAACAGCTTCAAGAAGAAACCAAACGAGAATCCAAAGACAGAAATAAAATCTTAAACAAACATCAAAAAGAATACAATGATTGCTTAAAAGAAATAGACGGCATCATAAGTATGAGAGCCAGAAAAGAACTGGATGAAGAAAATTACAAAAGAAGGATGTCTTTTCTAACTAAAGAAAAAGCCCGACTTTATGAATTGCTCCAGGACACAGACAATAGAGTCAACGCCCAATTGGAAGTGGCTGAAAAATTCTTCACTCTTGCCCGAGATGCCAAAAAAGAATTTGAAACTGGCGACCCAGAAAAGCAAAAAATAATACTTTCCAGTTTAGGTTCGAACCTCCTCTTAAAGGACAAAAAGCTCCATATTTCAATAGAAAAACCGCTTGTTCTGATAGGAGAAGCGGCTCAAGAGGTCAAAGCCATACATAACAAGGTTCGAACCTCCAAAAATGGCGAAAATAAACGGACTTTGAGGCAATTATACTCTCAAAGTCCGACGTTGCTCCTGGGGTCGGACTCGAACCGACAACCCACTGGTTAACAGCCAGTTGCTCTACCATTGAGCTACCCAGGAATTTAGTTTTCTACCGAATAATTTATATGGAATTTAGTGCAGGACAGGCGACTAAGTGCTTAACGAACACCTGCACTGCCCTGGAATTTTTATAATCCTATCATAAAATGTTAGATTTGTCTATGATAGCGTAACAGACTTCCAAACTAATAACCAAAGTGGAATGTAAAGCGAAAAATGAAAAAATAAAAACGACAAATCAAAATTAAAAATTTTTCATTTTTTATTTTAATTTTTTAATTTTTTTAATAGTAGTCCATTATCTTATTCGCCTCTTCGTGTTTTCTTATCCTTTCCAGCGCTTTTGCTTCAATTTGACGAATTCTCTCCCGGGTTACTCCAAATTCCCGACCTATTTCTTCCAAAGTATGAGTAACGCCATCCTCTAGTCCAAAACGCATTTTAAGAATCTTCTGTTCTCTGGCTTTCAGATCAACTAAAATTTCTTTCATATATTTTTTAAGAAGTTCTTTTCCGGCGGCGTCAGTCGGAAGAATTGTTTCAGTATCTTCAATAAATTCTCCCAAGGTGCTTTCTTCCTCTCCTTCGCCGACCGTCGCCTCTAAAGAAACCGTGTCTTGTGAGATTTTCATAATATGTCTCACCTTCGCTAAATCGACTCCCATTTCTTCAGCAATTTCTTCTGGAAAAGGCTCTCTGCCTAAATCCTGGGTCAGACGGCGATTCACCTGAGTAAATTTATTGATTGTCTCCACCATATGAACCGGAATACGAATGGTCCGAGATTGATCAGCTAAAGCTCTAGTGATTGCCTGGCGAATCCACCAGGTAGCATAAGTGGAAAATTTATAGCCTTTTCGCCAATCATATTTTTCCACTGCCCTAAAAAGACCAATATTTCCCTCTTGAATCAAGTCTAAAAGAGTCAAGTTTGGACTACGGCCAACATATTTTTTAGCAATACTAACCACTAACCGAAGATTAGCCTCAGTAAGTTTTTGTTTAGCCGAAGCATCGCCCTTTTCTATTCCTTTAGCTAACGCTACTTCTTCTTCTGAGCTCAAAAGGGGAACTTTGCCGATCTCCCTCAAATACATCTGCACTGAATCACCTGAAATATTTTCCAAGCCAAGATTCGAATACTCCTTTGGCTTCCTTTCTTTAGTATTGAAGTCCGTCCCTGCGGTCCCTGACCTTTTTCCGGTCGCTGAAGAAACCTCAATTGCTTCACTCCCTTTTTCAACCTTAATATGAGCTTCATCAAGGGCTTTATAAAGACGCTCCAACCCTTCAAGATCTTCTTCCACAGAACCGGCAATCTGTAAAATTTCAGCTTCAGTAACAAAACCAAGAGATTTACCCCGTTCTATAATCTCCTTAATCTTCTCGTCTCCAATAACCTGCTTCTTTCTGGTTATTCTCTTTTTTTCTTTCTTTATAGTTCTCTTTAATTTTTTCCTGACGATCTTTTTATGCCCTATTTTTTTAGCCGTCTTTATTTTTCTCTTAATAACTTTCCTTTTTTTTGCTGTTGATTTTTTTTCTTTTTTGTCAACTGCTTTCTTTTTTGAAAATCGTTTCTTTGAACTTGCGCGGGTAGACTTTGCGCGGGTAGACTTTGCGCGGGTAGACTTTGCGCGGGTAGACTTGAAACCTGTCCGCGCGGTTCCCGCCGTCTTCATTTTCTTTTTCTTTAACAGTTTCTTTACACTTCTTTCAGCTCCTTTTCTAATCTTTTTCTTCTTTTTGCCAGAAATGCGAACTTTATTTATTAGACTACCTGTTTTCTTTTTAATCTCTATTTTTTTTTGTCTTTTCATTGTAGATTTCATAAATTACAAAAAATCAAACTGTCTAAAAACGCATAAAAATGAATGTATCATTCTGAATCCTGAAATAAATTCAGAACAAGTTTTATTTCAGAATCTATTGTCTTATTCACAAACTGTTGTTTAGATGATAAAACATTGAAGATTCTGAAACAAATTCAGAATGACAATTCTTAGACAATTTATAATTTTATAAATTTTTATCTAACTGACTCAACTCTTGAGACAATCTGCGAAATTCTTGAGTCAATATTTTTAAAGTTTCTTTGTCTTTTTCTCCTTCCGCTTTCTTAATATCTTTTTCAAGCTTTTTCAGCTCGTCTTTTATTTTTCTCTCTTTTAATTGCTCTAAACAGTACTGGGCTTCTTGATAGGGAATTTTATTCTCGTCAAAATCATCTTCAAAATCTTTGCCTAACGCATATTCGGCTTTTAGGGTCAAAAGATTAATTTTATCTTTTAAGGAAGGTCCAAGGGTTGCTGTGAAATCTTTTAATCCTGAAGACAACATTGACCAATGCCGCCCTCTTTCCAAATATTTTTTTAATTGCTCAAAGATTTCAAAATTCTCTTTGTTTGTAAATAAATCTGTTTCGGTCTTTTCAATAAGATTTTTTAATTCCCGAGGCCAAATCAAAAAAAATCCTAAAAGCTGCTCTTGAAGATTTTGAATTCTGTCTATTGGTAACGGATTCCTCGGCGGCACATCCTGCCGAGGACGAATTCGTTCTTGGAGCACGCTTCTTTTCATTTCTTCAGCTAAAATTCGCTCATCTGTCTCAAGCTCCTGGGCTAATTTTCCTATCCAATGAGCCTGCTCAACTTTATTGGGAATTTTTTTTATTACCGGCAAAAGAATCCCTGTTATTTCTTTTTTCCCTTCAATGTCCTTCGAATCAAAAGAAGAAAAAGCGTTTGAAAAGTAAAAGTCCATAACTGATTTAGCATTGCCAACGGCTTCAAGCCATTGGTGATAATCTTCTTTAAGATAATCAGCCGGATCTTTCTTGTTAATCTCAATTACTTTTACGTCCATTCCAGAAGAAATTGCCATATCAATGCTTCTCTTTGTCGCTGCCGCGCCCGCTGAATCCATATCAAAAGCGGTTGCTAAACTATTAGTCATTCGCTTTATTAATCTAATCTGCTCAAAAGTCAAAGCTGTGCCGGATGAGGCAACAACATTTTTTACGCCCATCTGCCAAGAGGCGATTAAATCGGCATAGCCCTCAACTAAAATACAAATATCGGCTTGGCGAATCCACCGGCTGGTTTTATTAAGTCCGTAAAGAGTTCTCCCTTTATTATAAATCAAAGTCTCGGGAGTATTAATATATTTTGCCTGCTTTTCATTGGCATCGGGCATAACTCTGCCGCCGAATCCTATTACTTCTCCGCTTAAATCAAAAATAGGAAAGATAATTCTATCGCGGAAGCGGTCGTAGACTCCCCTTAATCCCCCTTTATCAAGAAGGGAAGCAGAAAGATATCCCCTTTTACTTGTTCCAGATTCTGAATCTTTGGAGGATTCAGAATTTTTAATTCTTTCTGATTTAACCGCTAATCCTGCTCTGGCTATTTCTTCGGCTTTATATCCTTTGTTAATCAAAAAATTCAACAATGCTTTCCAGCTTCTCGGCGCATAGCCGATCTGAAATTCGCCAATTACCCTCTCGGAAAATCCTCTTCCTTTTAAATATTCTTTGACTTTCTTGCCTCGCTCAGTCTGCCTAAGATGGGCAATAAAAAACTTGCTACTCCATTGGCAAATTTCATAAAGCCTTGTTTTCTCGCTTTGAAGTTTTCTATCAGGAGCTCTTAATTCAATACCGGCGCGTTTTGCCAGAATTCTTAAGGCATCTCTAAATTCAACTCCTTCTATTTTCATTATAAACGCAAATATATCTCCGCCTTCGCCGCAGCCAAAACAATGCCAGATTTGCCGCTCAGGCGAGACAATAAAAGAAGGAGTTTTCTCGTTATGAAAAGGGCAGAGAGCTTTCCAGTTTCGACCGGCTTGACTAAGTTGGATATAGCTGGAAATAACTTCCACGATATCTAACCGGGATTTTATTTCATCAACCGGAGAATTGAACATATTAAAAAACTCAAAGTTTAAAGTTCAAAACTTAAAACTACAGCTCAGAACTCAAAACTAAGATTAAGATTATGAAGGAGTTTTGAGCTTTAGGTTGTGGCTTTGAGTTTTGAGTTTTGCGTTTTGAGCTTCTAAATTTAAAGCAATAGCTTATGTCTTTTATAATTTAAAATTTCTATCTAATTTCTTCTATTTTTGCTTTCACGTCCTCGCTTTCCGGATTCAATTCCAAAACTTTTTCAAATTCCTTCAGCGCCTCATCACGCCTGCCTTGCTTTGCGTAAATCACACCTAAAGAGTAATGGGCATTGGAATGATTAGGGAAAAATCTAATTACCTGTTTAAATTGACTGATCGCCTCATCGGTTCGACCTGTATTATAATAAAGCCGGCCAAGTTGAAAAATTATTTCGGCAAAATTAGGATCAGAAATTAAAGATTGTTTGTCTATTTCCTCCAATTTCTTAATTGCCTCCTTGGTTTTTCCTTTCGCCTCAAGCCCGATAGCTAATTGACAATAAGCGTCCCAATAATCGTTTTTAAGTTTAGTTGCCCGGTTAAATTGATTGATAGCCTCATCAAGATTTTCCTCGTCAGTCTCCCCAGAAATAGAAGACCCGCTTTCAGCTAAATAAAGATGAGCTTTGCCCAATTCAACGGTTAAAACTGGATTAGTCGGTTCAAGTGAGATCGCTTTTTTAAAAGACTTTACAGTCCAGATTTCGGCTCCTTGAGCTAAAAACCGAATATCGCGATAGACCAAGCCCAATGTTTCTTGAACGACAACATTATTTGAACTGATTTGACTTGCCGCTTTTGCCTCGTTAACAGCTAAATCAACCATCTTTTGAATCTTGCTAATATCTTGCTCATCTCTCGGCTTTGCCAGTTCAAAGGAAACTTCTTTTAAAATAATTCTTGCCAAAGAAACTTTATATTCTGAGCGATAAGGATTAAGTTTAATTGTTTCTTCAAGACCGTTGATTGAATCCTTACGATTAGAACAGGTCAACGCCTTTTGGTAAGCCACATTAGCTAAATAAAATCTTATGCCGAAGAAAGCCAGAATTACAAAAGCCAAAGCAAAAACAACTAAAATAATTTTAGCGATTATGTCTATTACTGGATTTTCGTTTAGATTGATATTCATTAATATGAAATATTAAAAACAAAAGATAAAAAAAGAAATTCGTTGGTTCAGTCGTCCACGACTGAACTGAATATTCTTATTATAGTTAAAACCAAATCTATGGTTCAATCGTAACGATTGAACCAACAAGAAACAGAAGTAAATAGAAATTAAGAAGCAAGAAACAGGAAATAAACAAGCATTGCCAAAAGTGCGCTATTCTTCCAAGTATACTTTAGAACCAGCGTATGTCATTCCTAACCCTATAAAAAGCCAGAAGCAAAAATTCAGCGTTGTGTTGGAAAGATACAAAAACTGAAAAATAAAAAGCACAAACCAACTTAAAAATAAAGGAATTGCCAATCCTCCATGCCCTCCTTCTCTTTTTCTAACAATATAATCACTTAACAATTTAACCGTAAAAACAACGGCAATAATCAACCAGCTGATAAATCCCAAAATTCCGGTAGTTGCAATCCGTTCCATAACCTCTGATCCTGCTTTATCAAACCTAATAGCCCAATATTGGTTTTGGTTGAACGTTTCCGGACGAAATAGAGAAAAATCATAACTGAATGTTGCCGGACCTGAACCAAGAATAGGTTTTGCTTTTAATGAATCCTTGGTAATCTCAAAAGCGGTTTTTTTATCTAAAACAACCTCTTGAGGCAAGCTGCTAAACCGTTGAATGGTTACATCGTTAAATTGTTTAATAAAATCCAAACGAGGAAGGTTTATAACTGCCAGTAAAAGAATACTACCGGCGAGCAGTAGAAATTTTAAAAAATTTTTGAATTTCAATTTGTATTTTTGGCTTTTGGCTTCTGGCTCTTGGCTTATTAATACTCCTATCGCCAAAACAATCACCATCCCCAAAAAAATACTCAACACCTCAAGCGACCCGCCAACCGTATTAAATGTCCGGCTGGCTAATATTGGAACAGAGGCGATAACCGCTTTTGGCAAAATTTTCGCCAAAATTCCAAAGACTGACAAAAAACTGATAATTACTGCAAAAAATGATGAAGCGAGAAAACAATTTAATAATCCCGCAGATCCCGAATCCTTGTTGGATTCTGGATCTTTCGTCTTAAAATTATTAAGAATCAAAAAATACAAAATCCCTAAACTCAAAATCTCCAAAAGCGAGCCGTTAAATCTGCCATAATATCCAAAGATGCTTGAAATTTTATCAACGCTGAAGATCGTTGAAAGAATCATCACGACAAGAAAAATAACAATCGGCAGATTAAGCGGCGTCTTTCGGATTTTTATTTCCTTCTCAAAAACAATCATCTTCACCAGCCAAACAAAAAAGGCAATTTCTGTTAAACCAACCAAAAGATACTGCTTGTTGAATTCAAATATCTCAAAAGTAAAAGGCAGAAAAAATAAAGGCATCAGAAAAACAAGCAAATAGATGCAAGTTCTGATTATTCTGTCACAGAATTTCGCCGCCTTTCCTCCATTGTCATTCTGAGAAACTTTAGCCCCGAAAGATCCTGAAGCTGCCTCTGCTGACTCCAGCCTCTGACTGAAGCCATCTCGTGAATCATCATTGGCTTGCATTCTATCTCCGGCCTGAAAATTCTCCAAATTCCGAATCCTTGAAGAATTAGGAATCCTTTCTTTTTTAACTTTTATTTTAATAGAATCAAAAATTTTTTCCATATACTCTCCTAATAATCCTATTTTACTCTCTTAAATGATTTTGTCAAAAGACCCCCTATCTCCCTAATATCCTCGATACTCCCTTCTCTTTCGATAAAACTCTTCTGTTAGACCACCTTCTCGCCTGTATTTTTCTTTTGAAGAAATTATCAACCCGCCTATAAGATAATTAGCTTGGTTAATCAAAGTAATCATTAAGTTGACAGCACTCTCGGTATCTCTGGGAAGATTGGAAAAATTAGGGGAATGAGGCAAAGTCGGTGCTGCTTTCAATACCCTCCAAATCTCCCGTTGGTTCAAGTCTCTAACTTGAATCATTTATTTCTTTTCTATCTCATTCGCGAATAACTATCTGTCTTAAGCCAGTAATTTGTATTAGCTGAAGACCAATACCAATCTTCGGGTCTGATAACATAGGTTCTTTTCATTGGATTTTCGTGGATATATTTTAATTTTTGAAAGAAAAACTTTTCCGAATCAACTAATTCTGGCATATTGGTTTTATTCCATAATTCTTGTCCTTCTTATCCTTCTTTCTGATTATCAAATAATTCCAGTAGATTAGGCTCTGTTTGTCTCATATTTTTTAGAATTTCTCTTGAGGTAAATTTATTAAAATCACGGATAAATCCTATTATATCTTGCGAAAGTATCAATAAATGAATGTGATTGATCATAAATACAAATCCATAAAGTTTGAGTCCTTTGTTTTCCTGAAAGAATTTTAGAGAATCGGCGATTATATTCCAATGTTTACGCCTGCCAAGGACGTAATACCAGTTTTTTTATAATAAAAGCGAGAAAATATGTTCTATTGTTTAGGTTCTTTAATGCTCGGATAGAGGGCATAGATTATTAGGTGATTTATGGAAAGAGAAAGAAATCTTTGGTTCAGGGGTTCAGATCAGAAACCTGGACCAACGAGGAGTTAAAGATCTCTGGACCAACGAGAACATTCTGCTTTCCTGAACGCGCGGCTTGAACCATCTGGTCATAGGTCCTCGTATATGTCTTATTTGTCCTATAAGACATATATCTCCTGCAAAATTCCTCTGTAAAATCATAAATCACCTCAGCGGCCTGATACGACATCAACTTGCGATACCCGCCATACGGCGGAATTAGGTTTTGATTTGTCTGATATGTCATATAAGTCTTATTTTGTCTTACAATTAATGTCTCCAGACATCAACCCGCCAGGTTTGGCTGGCAGGATCTTGATCCGCCGCTATGCCACAAGCTCGGATCGTCACCGTATCTGCCGCTGAAACATAAGCATTCCAAGTTGCCGTCAGAGTTTCAATTCCTCCCGCTACCGCTGTAGGAGTAGCTGTCACTGAATCGCCGACTACCGCCCCGGTAACCGTAATTGTCAAATTACTGCAATTGGGATTGCCTCCCGCGCCAGCGGTATCATCCAATTCCGGAAAATCCAAAGTGGCTGTTGCCGAAAGATGTTTGGAAATCGCCGTCCCGCCTCCAAGAGTTATTGTTCCGCCAACGGTTAAACCGCCGCTAAGTTCCGCATCTTTCGCCAACATTCCTCTTCCCGTCGCGGAAACAACCGCGCTTCCGGTATAAGCATAAACCCCCATATCTGACGCTTCTTCAAGCTGAGCGCCCCAGGCGTAAACAATACTGCCATTAGTCGGAATAAGAATTTGACCTTTTACTGTAGAATTCGCGTCAGTCCCAAAAGTGCCGGTAACATAAAATCTCTGCCATTCAGTAGTGGCTATCCGATTTTCAGAAACAGCCGTGGTGCCGGTAGTCAGAATCTTAAGAACAACAGTAGTGTCAGAGCTGGCTTTCAGCCAAACCGAGAAAGTGTAGGTTTCACTGGTAGACGCGTCGCCGTCATTATAACCCTGTTCAATATAACCGTTAGCGGCGCCGGCTGTTAACTTATCGGCTGTATTGCTCTCGCCATCAGGACCATCAGCTTGATCAGCCGTAACTGTAAGATTGCTCGTTGTCCAAGCAGCATTGTCAAGTTCTTCTGAATAGGTCAATAAATTCTGGTATCTTCCAAATCCCCCAAAAGGAGTATTAAAGTTTGAAGCGATAGAATGAATTTCAAGATCTCCTGAATTTAGAATCCTAAAAACACTTGTCCCATTCTTTTGAATATTGACAATATCTCCAATTCCTGATTGATTTACAGTCAAACTTGAAGCGGAAGAATTTGAAGAAACTTGGAGGTTCCCGTTTCTGTCAATATAGAAAGCCGGAGCTGAAGAAATGTTAGAAGGATAAACAGCCAAAGCTCTTCCCATTCCAGTTAGGGCAATTTGATAAATTTGAGCCGCAGTGGTTACTGACGCGGCAGAAACTCTTACCCAGTATCTGGCTGTTGTATCAGGAGGAATGGCAGAATGAGGATCTGTATCGGAAAAAGCTTTGGTCGCCCAGCTTGAAAGCGTCCCCCAAGTGATATAGCCATCAGAGGCTAATGCGTAAGTGGCAGTGGGAGTAAAGCTTGTCCAAGCAGAACCATTCCAATATTCCCAAGTAAGCGCGCCATAGTCTCCGTCCGTTTGAAGGTCAAATTCCATTCCATCAAACTTGGAAGCGTGGCCAAAGTAATAATAATCAGAAGTATCAGCCAAGAATTCAAATTGAGTGCCGCCAGAAGTTCCCGCTTCTGTGGTGTTGTCATCATAGGATGTCCCGTTAAATCTCCAAACCGCGTCAAGATCTTGTTCATAAGGCTTAATCTCCTGCATTCCGGTTGTCGCGCCAGTTGCGCCGAGCCCGGCCAAAGTCAATTTTCCTCCATCAGCCAAAGTAAGGACAGAATTTGAACCGTCTTTGAATTCAACGATATCCCCTGTTTCTGATTGGGTGACGGTGAGTTTGGCTGAAGGATTTACCGTTCCGATGCCGACATTGCCATCTTCTGTAATACGCATTTTCTCGCTAAAAGTTCCGGCATTATTTGTATAGAATCTCAAGTCTCCTGTTACAGCGGTATTTGAAGGATGAGTTAAAGAACTAGTAATCTTGGCACTTCTTTTCTCGCTTCCTGTAGTTCCTGTGGTTCCGAATGCAATTTCTCCGGCTACGGAATTCCCCGCTACATTAACTGTGCTTAACGATAAAAGAGGATTATCCCAAGGACCCACATCCGGATCATGTATCTGAAGAATAGTAGGTTGAGTAAATGAGATTAAACCGGTTATATTTGCCGTCCCGATGCCGACATTGCCGGTTTCAGCATCCACATATAGAGTGTTGGAATTGACTACTAAATTACCTCCGGTGGTATTTGAGGAGGGAACGGTAGATGTTCCATCACCAGAACAATCATCGGTAAATGAAGCGGTGGTTTTGGTGGTATTGTCAACCAAGGTAACTGAATCACCATTTGAGATGGAGGAGGTGGCACGGTAAACCTTGTAGCCTGTTGCCCCTGCTACCGCTGACCAGGAAACATCTAAGGCGGTGGCGTCTTCAGTGGAGACGGAAACCTCGGCGCAGCCCAGTGTTTCTCCATTGGAATTGACAGCGGTTACTCTGTAATGGTAGGTGGTTGAGGTAGAGCAGGAACCAGCCGAAGAAGAAGTGGCAACAGATAAATCAGAAGGTGGAGAGAGTGGTCCAACTGTTAGATTTCCTCCAGTGATGGTGGCGTTGCGCCAGGCGGTAATATCTCCGCCATCCGCCACCTGAAATACCTTGTCTGAACCATCATAGAGATTAACGATATCCCCTGTTCCTGATTGGGTGACGGTGAGTTTGGCTGAAGGACTTACCGTTCCGATGCCGACATTGCCGGGAGATTTGAAAATGAAATCATCTTCTGAAAGTTGGGAAGCATAAATGGTATTTGAACCAAGATCACTAATTGAGGAAGCGCCAGCGCCAGAATAATAGTTATTGGAAAGGTGATTGTCGGTTGAGTTTGAAGCAATCTCAATGGCATAACCGGTGCCAGCGGTGTCAGTAATAGCATTACCGATAATGAAATTGTTGTCGCTGGCGTAAACTCTTAAACCGCTCCAATCAGCACTACCTCCATTATTATGAAGTTTGTTGCCAATGATGATGGCGTAATCGGTACCATATATACTAATACCGTGCCAACTATTGCCTTTGCAGACATTGGCGGAGACAGTGCTGTAGTGGCCATAAGATAAATTAATTCCATCATTATCACTGCCTTCAACAACATTATTGACAATAGTGGAATAATCGCCCCTAGAGTTGATCCCGGCTCCTCCGCTTCCACTTAAGTCATCCTTTACCACATTATTGGCAACGGTAGTATAATCGCTATTACTATAAATCTCACTATACTCACTATTTTGAACTAAGTTGTCAGTGATAATATTATGAGAACCACCTGTAAACTCAACACCATGTCCGTCACTACCATCAACAATATTATGAGATACAATATTGTTTTCAGAGGAGTAAAAACGAATTCCTTCCCATTTTGTATTATAAATAAAGCAATTTTCAATTTGGGAATTGTCAACATATTTGAAATTAATTCCATAGCCAGAATCATTATTATCTTTATTCCCATCAATTTTTAGATTTGAGATTTTGATGTTGGTATTGCCATCGGTTTGATCGGAATTGATAAAAACAGTGCAATTGGAACTGTTTTCAATATAAAGAATGGTTGAAGAAGCGCCGGCGCCTTCAATCCAGACATTTGAAGGAATGGCCGTGGTTGAGTTAATTGAATAAGTTCCGGCAGGAAGAAAGACCTTGCCACCTTCTGAAGGCAGAGCATTAATGGCGGCTTGAATTCCGGCTGAGGTTTTTGAATAGTGAACTCCATCAACCACTACTACTTCGTTAACCACAGAAGCAGTAGTTGTGGCTAAAGTAGAAGTTCCGTTAACTCCAAAGGTTCCATCGACATCTAAGGTATAAGCAGGACTTGCCGTCCCGATGCCGACATTGCCGGTTTCAGCATCCACATATAGAGTGTTGGAATTGACTACTAAATTACCTCCGGTGGTATTTGAGGAGGGAACGGTAGATGTTCCATCACCAGAACAATCATCGGTAAATGAAGCGGTGGTTTTGGTGGTATTGTCAACCAAGGTAACTGAATCACCATTTGAGATGGAGGAGGTGGCACGGTAAACCTTGTAGCCTGTTGCCCCTGCTACCGCTGACCAGGAAACATCTAAGGCGGTGGCGTCTTCAGTGGAGACGGAAACCTCGGCGCAGCCCAGTGTTTCTCCATTGGAATTGACAGCGGTTACTCTGTAATGGTAGGTGGTTGAGGTAGAGCAGGAACCAGCCGAAGAAGAAGTGGCAACAGATAAATCAGAAGGTGGAGAGAGTGGTCCAACTGTTAGATTTCCTCCAGTGATGGTGGCGTTGCGCCAGGCGGTAATATCTCCGCCATCCGCCACCTGAAATACCTTGTCTGAACCATCATAGAGATTAACGATATCCCCTGTTCCTGATTGGGTGACGGTGAGTTTGGCTGAAGGACTTACCGTTCCGATGCCGACATTGCCGGTTGCCAAATTCCCATAAATCACATTCCCTATATTCAGTTTATCAGCATCATACTCTGAACCTTCAATATCATAACCAATAATAATGTTGTTATTGCCTCTCATTGAAACACACTTCCAAGTTACTGTTCCATCTGTTACTGTGTCTCCAAGGGTAGTCGGCCAGGTTGGCTCTGAACTTCCTGAAGTTCCTGCTACTGTGCATTCGTAGTTATAGCCGTTTGCCGAGGTTGGTCTAACATAATCTCCAACTGAATATGTTGTTGAAGCAACCCAAGCAGATGGTTGGGTCAAGTTATAACCTGCTTTGTAACCAATTAGGATGTTCTTGTTTGGATTAGCGTAATCTGTTAGATTATCTCCTGCTTTATAACCGAGAGAGAGGCCGTTGTGTTTTGCGGAAGCATAATAGCCAATAGCAACGCCGTAAAGATCACCAGTGGCATTTTTTCCTACAGCAACGCCATAGTTATTGCCACTAGCATAATACCCCACAGCAGCACCATAGTTCTTACCATCAGCAGAATACCCCACACCAACACCATACAATTGTCCTTGGGCGCTAGACCCCAGAGCAGTACCTTTCCTATCACCTCTGGCATCATACCCAATCGCCACATTGTATCTTTTATTATCACTCTCCCCAGTTCCATTTTCAGCCGAAATCCAGTTTGTGCCATCAAAAATGAATTCCTTGATTGTTCCACTATAGATCCCATCTAAAAAAGTAGTGCCTTGCCGTACTGCCAAATAGTAATAATCATCATAATCACCATTGTTCCGAATAATAAACCTATCTCCAGCTTTGGCAGTAGTGGTGGCAAGAGTAATAGTTCTATTTACTCCATCTGGATCTAAATACTGATACATCGCATCAACTCCCGGAGTTAGAGTCTTATCTCCGGTTAACGCTTCAACATTTATTCCAGCGGTTAAAGACTTTGTGGCTCTAATACTTCCATCGACATCTAAGGTATAAGCAGGATTTACCGTTCCGATGCCGACATTGCCATCTTCTGTAATACGCATTTTCTCGCTAAAAGTTCCGGCATTATTTGTATAGAATCTCAAGTCTCCTGTTACAGCGGTATTTGAAGGATGAGTTAAAGAACTAGTAATCTTGGCACTTCTTTTCTCGCTTCCTGTAGTTCCTGTGGTTCCGAATGCAATTTCTCCGGCTACGGAATTCCCCGCTACATTAACTGTGCTTAACGATAAAAGAGGATTATCCCAAGGGCCCACATCCGGATCATGTATCTGAAGAATAGTAGGTTGAGTAAATGAGATTAAACCGGTTATATTTGCCGTCCCGATGCCGACATTGCCGGTGGCATCAATCACAAAAGGAGAAGTATCAGATGATTCATCTTCAGCCAAGAAAACATTCCCCGCGCCTGTTTGGGTAATTTTTAGAGCATCTGTTGCCGCATCGTTTTCAGTGATATTTACGCCGCCGATAATTGTGTGAGTGTCAGTTCCGGCAACCGAACCAAGCTCTGTTGAACCAGTAACACTCAAATTTCCAGTAGTTCCTCCGTCAGTCAAAGTCATTAAAGCATTATCGTCAGTATCAGCGAAAGTAAAAGCACCGCTGGCCGCTCCAAGCTTCAAAGTTGGCGAGCCGGAAAAAGTTATGTTGCCGGCTCCGGTGATTGCTCCGGCTTGAGTAATCCCTCCGGAAGAAACATCCAAAGAATCAACAGTTGTTTCTCCAAAATTGGCCGAGCCACTTGTAGCCAAGTTTTCATCATTAAAAGAAATCGCTCCAGTATCAGAAGTAATCATTGCTCCATCCAATTTAAGATTATCAACCGTCCAAGAATCAAAACCGGTTCCGACGCCAGCAGCGGTAATCCCCCAGTCAGAAGAATTCAGAGTTAAAGCATCGCCAACATTTCCCAAAGTAATTGCGTCTGTGCCGGCGTCGATAATTTGGCCGCCGGAATAAGAAAGAGTTAAATCCTCAGAACCAATGATTGAATCAGAACTAATAGTCGTTGTCCCGCCGACAACTACTTCTGTTCCAACATAAACTCTCTTGGGACGGGTGGCACCAGAAGCGCCGATATTAAATGTATCATCAGCGCTAAATAAAAGATTAGCGTCGGTAATAGTTAAATCATCAGGCGCACCTGATGTAAAAATAATTCTTCCGGCGCCGGCGCCCAAGCCAATCCATTTGCCAGTGGCGATGGTAATATTATCTGATGAAGAAATACTGCCGATATTAACTAAATTGCCAGCGTTGGTAATTCTTTGAGTGCCCCCGGTATAAAGAGAGCCGTCAGCAAGATTAAAATCAGCAACATCACCAGTATCTGAATTTTCTAAAACTAAAGTTGAACCGCCGTCAACCGCAATATCAAATGTTTGAGCGGCATTATTAAACTGAACAGTCGCGTCAGAAATAACTAAATTAGTTCCGGCATCCAAAGTCAAATCTCCTGAAGAAGTAGAAATAGTCTGGGGTCCGACAAATTGCAAATCATCATCTATCTGCAAAGTTGTTGTATCAGAAGTAATGATTGGATGAGCGCCATCTAAATTAAAATCTATTTCTCTGTCCCCAGTTGCTCCGCCAGAACCAACAAACTTAATATATCCATTTATTTCATTTGAGACATATTCTCCTGATTCAAAAGTAAGTTTTCCGCCAATAACTAAATCGCCGGCGGAATCGATATAATAAGAAGTAGAATGAAAGTAGATATCGCCTTTAGTGGTGTGAGAAGTAGAAACTAAAGTTAAATCATCTCCAGAACCCGTACCGCCGGTAATGACTATTCCTCCTGCATCTCCAGTGATTGAGGCGATATTTGTTAAATTTCCACTCGCATCAATCCCCCAGTCAGAAGAATTCAGAGTTAAAGCATCGCCAACATTTCCCAAAGTAATTGCGTCTGTGCCGGCGTCGATAATTTGGCCGCCGGAATAAGAAAGAGTTAAATCCTCAGAACCAATGATTGAATCAGAACTAATAGTCGTTGTCCCGCCGACAACTACTTCTGTTCCAACATAAACTCTCTTGGGACGGGTGGCACCAGAAGCGCCGATATTAAATGTATCATCAGCGCTAAATAAAAGATTAGCGTCGGTAATAGTTAAATCATCAGGCGCACCTGATGTAAAAATAATTCTTCCGGCGCCGGCGCCCAAGCCAATCCATTTGCCAGTGGCGATGGTAATATTATCTGATGAAGAAATACTGCCGATATTAACTAAATTGCCAGCGTTGGTAATTCTTTGAGTGCCCCCGGTATAAAGAGAGCCGTCAGCAAGATTAAAATCAGCAACATCACCAGTATCTGAATTTTCTAAAACTAAAGTTGAACCGCCGTCAACCGCAATATCAAATGTTTGAGCGGCATTATTAAACTGAACAGTCGCGTCAGAAATAACTAAATTAGTTCCGGCATCCAAAGTCAAATCTCCTGAAGAAGTAGAAATAGTCTGGGGTCCGACAAATTGCAAATCATCATCTATCTGCAAAGTTGTTGTATCAGAAGTAATGATTGGATGAGCGCCATCTAAATTAAAATCTATTTCTCTGTCCCCAGTTGCTCCGCCAGAACCAACAAACTTAATATATCCATTTATTTCATTTGAGACATATTCTCCTGATTCAAAAGTAAGTTTTCCGCCAATAACTAAATCGCCGGCGGAATCGATATAATAAGAAGTAGAATGAAAGTAGATATCGCCTTTAGTGGTGTGAGAAGTAGAAACTAAAGTTAAATCATCTCCAGAACCCGTACCGCCGGTAATGACTATTCCTCCTGCATCTCCAGTGATTGAGGCGATATTTGTTAAATTTCCACTCGCATCAATCCCCCAGTCAGAAGAATTCAGAGTTAAAGCATCGCCAACATTTCCCAAAGTAATTGCGTCTGTGCCGGCGTCGATAATTTGGCCGCCGGAATAAGAAAGAGTTAAAGCACCGGCAGAAGTGATGATCAAATCTCCGGAGGCTGTAGTTGAAATTGTTAAATCTTGTCCAGTGGTATTGATTGCCAATGCCCCATCTGATTTTTGGATTGTATCTGAAGAACCAACCAGAGTAATATCTCCAGTATTTGAAACGGAAAGATAATTAGCCGCGCCGCCGTCGCCTAAAGTAGTTGCGCCAGCAACATCAAGACCGGATGTGGCGTCAAGGTTGCCAGCGAGAGTTGCTTGTCCTCCATCAGCAATAGTAAAAATATCTGTACCGTCATCTTGGAATTGAACAATGTTTCCGGTCCCTTGCTGGTTGATCAAAAGCGCGGCTGCCGGAGAATTAGCCGTAAAAGAAGCTGCCCCGGAATAAGTTTGAGCGCCAGCAACTGTAAAATCTCCACCGATTGTAACATCGCCAGCAGTGGTCACGCCGCCAAGAGTAGTAATGTTTCCAGTCGCAAAATCCACCACAAAATTAGCGCCGCCAACTGTTAAATCAGCACCGGTCACACCCAAACCAGAAGTTGCATCAACATTACCGCCAAAAGTCACCTGTCCGGTACCTGTGGTAAGAGTTGCCAAATTACCTAAAGTAATCGGAGAATTAAAAGTTGAATCAGCGTAAACAGTCAAAGTATCAGTACTGGTTGAATCACTGCCTAAAACTGTTGAACCGCCTACTCCGAAATTGCGGCCTACTGAAGCATCATAACCTACTCCTAAAGATTCAAAGATGCCGTGGCTTTCAAAAACATTTGCTCCCGGCCAAGTATAAGTATTGGACGGGCTGCTTTGGACAATAGTCACATTGCCCGTTCCAGCCGGCCCTGGGGGACCCTGAGGGCCGGTAAGTCCAATCGGGCCTTGTTCTCCAGCCGGACCTTGAGGGCCGGGCGGACCTTGAGGGCCGGGCGGACCTTGAGGACCGGGCGGACCTTGAGGACCGGGCGGACCTTGAGGGCCGGGCGGACCTTGAGGGCCGGGCGGACCTTGAGGGCCGGGCGGACCTTGAGGGCCGGGCGGACCAACACTCCCTTTTTCTACTTGTCTGCCGTATTCTATGGACGGCACAATACCACTTTTAGATTCCGAATCTTTCAAAGACTCGTAATCTTCTTGAAAATTTTTTTTAGCTGGTACTTCAACTCTCTGGACAATCACTTTTTCTCTCGGCATAAAAATATTCGCCAAATAATTTGTCAGGCCCTCCCAAATAGTTCTGAATGAATTTCTGAAGGCAAGGATACTTTTAGATTCCGAATCTTTTTCATTTCCTTGTTGGCTTAGGTCTTCTGACCTAAACTTTCCTATTGAAACACCAGCCACCCGGCCTTGTTTTTCTCTACCAAAAATTGATGTCAAGATAATATTTTTTGATTGGGAAAGTTTACTTATTTTCTGACCAATAAACTTATCCGCTCTTACGATTCTATTAGAGATGTATTGCGATACGCCCCTGCCTGCCGTTTCGCCAATCACATCCAAAGAATCGCTCAAAGAAATTATTCCTTGAACAATTTTATTTTTTACCTTGCTGGTTTTCTGATAAGGTTCTTTTCTTGCCAACTCTAAAAGTTCGCTTCTGGCAATTCTGTCCTCTGCTGTGTTGTTAATTGTATTTAAAGACCCATCCAATAAAACAATTGAATGGGCAAATTTAGTAATTTTTCGGTTGGTAAATCCATCAACTGCTTTTTCCAGATTGTAGGCGGCATTGGCAAATGTCGCCTTCTCAGACTCAGATGAAAAGTTTCCTGAAATCAAAAACAATGATGAAGCCGCTATTAAAATAATAGTCGCGATTATAAAAATGCCGGGAATTGCAGGAGATATTTGCCAAGGACGCCTCTGGAAAAATGCCCCAAGATGTTCACAACAATATTCAGACCAAGATTTTTTCACCTCAACATTTATTTTAACCGGCTTATCTTCTTTACCGTCTTGAGCAACGGCTTGATAATCCTCTATCCATTTTCTCTTTGTTGCCCAATTGCGGCCGATTTTTATTCCTTTGAGTTTGCCTTTGCGACAAAGCAAACTTAAATAATCCTGGCTGTAGTCAGTAAATTCTGCCGCTTCGGCCAAGGAAATATATTTTTCCTGCGCCTTCTGAGAAGCGCTGGATTTATTCTTGGATTCCATCTCCGACGAGATTGATTTTCTCTGCATTATTTTTTATATCGGATAGCCGATAATACAAAATTAAAAGTGAAAAGCTAATTAAATATTAGTTTAATCGTCCACGATTGAACTAAATGTTTTGATTGTAAACTAAACTCATGGTTCAATAAAGGCGACATTGGCCAATGTCGCCTACTTGAAGAGCTAAAAAAATCAAAGGATGGACGACTAAACCAATAAAGATTAAACTTACTATTATTTACCATTATTATAAACCACTTTGTCAAGTAAAACAACAAATAAAAAAGAAGGCGGTTTCTCAAGGGATTGCCTTCTAAATATAATGTTATTTTTTGCCTTATTTAAGCCAAAATATGATATTGGATAGCCGATATTGTTTTTTTTAAAAATTCAATAAAGGCGACATTGGCCAATGTCGCCTACTTGAAGAGCTAAAAAAATCAAAAGTTATCCACAGGATGCGGAAGGGGTGGGATTTGAACCCACGTGCCGCTTTTTAGACGGCCACGGTTTAGCAAACCGTTGCTTTTAACCACTCAGCCACCCTTCCAAGAAAAATTAAAAAATCAAATATCAAAATGACAAAACGAAATGCAAAATTAACTAAACATAAAACTTTTTTGCATTAAATCATTTTTAATTTTACATTGTCATTTTACATTCTAATTTTTAAATTTTCAATTTGTTTTATCCTCTTGCTAAGACCAACCCCCAAATTTCTTTAGCTCCGGACTTTGAAAGCGCTTTAGCGCATTCATTAAGAGTTGAAGCAGTTGTGCAAACATCATCAACCAAAATTATTCTTTTGGTTTTTACTCTTTCCGGGCGAATGCATTTAAACGCTCCCTTAATATTTTCCTTCCTTCTTTCTTTATTTTTAATTTCAGTTTGAGGCACAGTATAACGTCGACGAATTAAAACATTCCCCCCGAAAGGCAACTTAAAAAAATTACTTACTCTTTTTCCTAAAAGTTCAGCTTGATTAAAACCGCGCCAGCGAAAGCGTTTTTGATGAAGCGGAACTGGGATTACTAAAAATTCCGAAGAATAAACTTCATCCTTCCAAAATGCCGGGAAGAATTCAGAGCTGAAAACAGTCTCAAGACGCTGAATTAAAAAAACAGCCAAAGGTTTTGAAAGATCTTGAACAAATTTATATTTAAAGGTATGGATTGCTTTTTTTAAAAGTTCATTTTTATAAGAACAAGCGACTAAAAGACCGGACAGGGCAGTTTTATCTTGACAAAGCCAGCAAACTTTTCCAGAGACGGAATTTTTTTTACAGACCGGGCAAACAGAATAATCTGTAAGCTTAATCGTCTCCAAACACTCATCACAGATCCATTGTCCCTCTTTACCACAGCCCAAACATTGAACGGGAAAAAGAATATCCAAGAGAAAAATTCTAATTCTTTCAAAAAGTTTTAACACAAAATTTCCTATGCTGTCTTAATGGCTAGATTCCTTCCGGATTCTAGATCTCAGATTCCAGATTCTGAATCCTCAAAGAATTCGGAATCTTTAAATCAGGAATCTTTGAATTATAGATTAACACACGAAGCGAAGTGAAAAGGAGTGTGTCATTCGTTTGCTGTAATAATAAACTCCGTCCCGCAAGAGATTCCATTTGTTAGTCCAAAATTCTATCTCAAACTTAAAATTATCTTTTTATTCTCAACATCCACCCTAATTAAATTTTCTTTTTTAAATTCTCCGGAGATTATCTTTTCAGCCAATGGATTTTCAATTAGATTTTCAATATTCCGACGAATGAGTCTTGCTCCTTGATTTGGGTCAAAACTTCTTTGGGCAATAAAGCGAACAAGCCGGGGAGTTGGATTTATCTTAATTTTTTGGTCGGCTAATCTTTCTCTGAGAAAATTAAGCTGAAGCCGAGTGATTTTTCTTATATCCGTCAGATCCAAAGGATTAAAAACAACCACCTTGTCAATTCTGTTAAGAAGCTCCGGGCGAAATATCTCCTTAAGTTTTTCAATGGTCTTGGATTTTATCTTTTGATACCTTTCTTTTATTTTCTTGCTGTCTGTTCTCTGCTTTTTTTCTAGATTAAATCCTATCAGCGCTTCCTGGGTAAAATCATCGGTGCCGATATTAGAAGTCATAATAATAATGGTATTTTTGAAATTAATTTTGCGCCCGGTGGCATCAGTTAGTTCGCCGTCTTCTAAAATTTGGAGAAGAATATTGAAAATATCAGGATGCGCCTTTTCAATCTCGTCAAAAAGAACAACTGAGTAAGGATGAAGGCGAATTTTTTCCGTCAATTTTCCTCCTTCTTCATAACCGACGTATCCGGGCGACGCTCCGATTAAACGAGAAACGCTGTTAGGCTCCATAAATTCGGACATATCTATCTTTATAAAAGCTTCTTTATCGCTGTAGACTTTTTTAGCCAAAACCCGGGCTAACTCGGTCTTGCCAACGCCGGTCGGACCTAAAAATATAAAAGAGCCCTGCGGCCGCTGGGGGCTGGCAATGTTTGCCCGCGCCCGGCGAATCGTTGAAGCCAGAGCAAAGATCGCTTCATCCTGCCCAATAATTTCGGAAGCCAAAATATTCTCAAGATTATTTAATCTTTTTGCTTCGGAAGTAATTAATTGAGCTATTGGAATGCCGGTGAGATTAGCAACAACTTGTCCGATATCTTCTTCTTTGACAATTCTCTTCGGACCCTTATTAAATTGAGCCTCTTGTCTCTTTTTCAACGATTCGATCTCGCGCCCTAAAGTTTCTTCTTTTTCTTTTAAATCCATTGCTTCCTCATAAGCTTCTCGGCTGACTGCTTTTTCTTTTTCAAAAGCAATTTCTTGTTTTTCTTTAGACCTTCGGCGAATTTCTTTAAAATAATTTATTCGCTTCTCGCGGTTTTTTACCAGAGAAGCCGCTTCATCAAGAAGATCAATTGCTTTATCCGGCTGAAATCTATCAGTGATAAATCGCTCACTTAGCCTAACCGCTGAAGCAATTGCCTGATCAGTTATTTTAAGATTATGATATTTTTCATAAATCTGACGGAGACCTGAAAGAATTTTGAAAGTTTCTTGCTGATTCGGTTCTTTGATTAAAATTGGCTGGAATCGCCGCTTAAGAGCCGGATCTTTTCTAAAATACCGGTGGTATTCGTCAGAAGTCGTCGCTCCAATACATTGAATTTCTCCCCGGGAAAGAGCCGGTTTCAAAATATTTGCCGCGTCCAGAGAACCACTGGCACTGCCGGCTCCAATAATTGTATGAATCTCGTCAATAAATAAAATTGCCTCAGGCATTTCTTGGACTTCAAATAAAATATCTTTAAGGCGCCCCTCAAATTCCCCTCGAAAAACGGTTCCGGCGACAAGAAGACCCAAATCTAAACTATATATCTTTTTAGCCGCTAAGGTTTCTGGAACATAGCCAGTGGCGATTCTTTGAGCCAATCCTTGGACAACGGCGGTCTTCCCGACCCCGGCATCCCCGATAAGTATTGGATTATTTTTAACTTTTCTGCCTAAAATATTGGTTAAGTTTCTAATCTCTTCATCCCGACCAATAACCGCGTCAAGCAACCCCTCTTCAGCTTGGCGGACGAGATCAATACAAAAGTAATCCAAAGCTGAAGTTTTACTTTCTTTCGGCAAATTATTTTCCTGCTGTTCCTTTAAAAAATCCTTTTGAGGCTTAACGATAAAATCAAGCATCCGCTCCAAGTCGGGAAAATGAGAATTACTTTCAAAAAGAGCTTCAAGGTGTTTTTTTGTTTCAGAAATATCCACTCCCAACTCTTTAAAAATCTTCTCTGATTTAGAATCGGGAAGGTTTAAAATTACATAAAGGATGTGTTCGGTGCCAATATATTTATAATGATAACGGCTGGCAAGTCCAATCGCTTTTTTAAAAATAATTTTAAGTTTTGGAGAGGAAGCTTCTCGCCAATGTTCCCGAATTGGCAACTTTCCAAAAATCTTTTTGAAAATCTCCGGAGTAATCTTTTTTCCTCTTAAAATATTAGAGGCGGCGCTTCCTTTTTGCAGTAAAATTCCATAAAGAATATGTTCAATATCAACGCAATCATGCTTGTAACGGCGAGAAACATTTTCCGCCGCGATTAAAGCTTGTTTCAGGTGAGTGGTAAATTTGGTAAAAATTTCAGGTAAAGATTTGTTCATAAAAGTTATTGTTATATTGCCCTTCTTCATTTATAATGATAGATGAAAGGAAATTAATAGTCAAGGCATTAAATTTCTTATTTCTCAATTTCTAATTCTTATTTATTTCTTATTTTCTAATTTTTATTGAAATTAAATCGGCGTTAGCGATCCCTTACGGGATAAGAATTAAGAAATAAAAATTAAGAATTAAGAAATATGTCCAACGAAGAAAAAATTAAAGCATTAAGATACGCTTACAGAATTCTGGATATCCGCCCAAGAACTTTTTTTGAAATGGAACAAAAATTGAAGAAAAGAGGGCTTAATGAAGAAACAATCGAAGATATTATTAAAGAATTAAAAGAGCAAAATTTGCTTAACGATAAGAAATTCGCCGACCTTTGGATAAAAGAAAAAATCCAACGACACCCATCTGGCCGCCTGCTTATTTTTAAACAATTAACGGAAAGAGGCGTGCGGCGGGAAATTATTGAAGAAACTTTAGAAAAACTTTTACCTCTTTCTAAAGAAATAAAATTAGCCAAAGAAGTTCTAATGAAAAAGAAAAAAACGCTTAAAAGAGAAAATTTGTCACCAAACAAACTTTATCAGAAGCTGGCGATATTTTTAAAAGGAAAAGGATTTACCGGCGAGGCAGTTGGCGAAGTGTTAGAAAGAGAATAAGAAAATCCGGCCGTTGGCCCCATTCTCCAGAATAGAGCCGCCATGTAAATTTTAACAAACAGACTCCAGTCAGAAGGTTGGAGCCAACAGAAAGATTAAGTATGAATTTCAAAACAACCGCCCTAACTATTACATTAATACCCATTATCGCTTTTCTAAGTTTTTTTGTAACTTTGAATCTTGTATACGCCCAGAAAATTTATCCGTCGGTAAAAATAGCCGGCATAGAATTAGGAGGACTTACTGTTACGGAAGCTGAAAAATTACTTGAGCACGAAATAAATTGGTGGAATGAAAAAGGAGTTATTTTAAAATATAAAGACAAACAATGGAAAATCAATCCTCAAGATTTAGGAATAACCATTTGTCCAAACGAAAATGCGGTTCTTGCTTACAGGTTGGGCCGCGGTAAAAATCCCTGGTTAAACCTTAAAGAACAATTAGAAATTTTATTTAAAAAAGGAGAGATAGAGATCGCTTATCAATTACAAGAAGACAAATTTAACAGATGTATCAACGATCAATTATGGTCCATAGAAACACCCTCGGTGGATGCCGGACTTATTTTTGAAAAAGACCATTTCAGTCTTATGCCAAGCAAAGAAGGCGTTAGAATTAAAAGAGAACTTTTAAAGAATAATCTCAAAAAAAGAGCGGGTTCTCTTTCAAATAAAACTATTCAAATTAAATTAAAAAAAATATCTCCGGAAATCAAAGACGAAGAAACAGAAAAAGCTAAGATAAAAGCCGAAAAAATAATAAATACAACCTTTAAATTAAAATATGAAGATAGAATTTGGCTTCTTGAAAAAGAAAAAATTGCCTCTTGGTTGAAATTTTTGCCGGTTGAAGAACGGGAAATTCCCAAATCTTTTCCTCGCCGTTCTTCCAATAAAATTCTCGGCGTTAGAACAAACAACGAAATTATTAAAGAATACCTAAACAGCGCCGCCCCGACCATCAATCAAGAACCGGTCAATGCCGAACTTACCATTAAAAACGGCAGAGTAACCGTTTTTACTTTAGGCCGAGAGGGAATAAAATTATCTATTGATGAAAATACCGATTTGATTTCCAAAGAAATTTTAAGCGCGGCCAGCGGAGGACTAAAAGAAAAAGAAATAACTCTAAAAGTTTTAAAAGAAAAACCGGAAATAACTACTGAAAGCATAGAAAATTTGGGCATCACTTCACTTATTGGACGCGGCACTTCTAATTTTTACGGCTCTCCCAAAAACAGACGCCATAATATTAGAATAGGAGCAGCTAAATTTCACGGCGTTTTAATCAAGCCTGGAGAAGAATTTTCTTTTAACAAAACCCTCGGTCCAATAGGTCCTTCTACTGGTTATAAACCAGAACTTGTTATTAAACGCAACAAAACTGTCCCGGAATACGGCGGAGGACTTTGCCAAGTTTCAACAACCTGTTTTAGGGCTGCTTTACATTCAGGGCTCCCTATTACCGAAAGAGTTCCTCATGCTTACCCGGTTAAGTACTACAATCCTCAAGGAATGGACGCGACTATTTACCCCCCTCATCCTGATCTTAGATTTATTAATGATACTCCGAACCATATTCTAATTCAAACAAAAATCAAAGGAAACGAACTTATTTTTGAATTTTACGGCACTGATGACGGACGAGAAATAAAAATCAATGGACCTTATATTTATGACAAAAAACGCAACGGGGCAATGAAAGCAACACTTGAACGGGAAATTTATCGGAATGGCGTCTTAATTAAAAAAGACACTTTTAGAAGCGTCTATAATTCCCCCTATAATTATCCCCGAAGAAGTCCATTGGAGTAAAATCACTTTTAATTTCCCATTGAGAAAAATGAAGACAAGAGTGCCTCCGACAGGACTTGAACCTGTAACCGTTTGCTTAAGAGGCAACTGCTCTGCCAATTGAGCTACGGAGGCTTGCAAGATAAAGAGCGGACAAGTCTATCAATTGAATCATGCATAACACACTCCGCTCCGCTTCGTGCGTCACTCCTTTTGTAAAGTATTAAAATTCCCTTTGTTGGTCCAATCGTCCTCGATTGAACCTTTTTGTTTTGATTGTAAACTAAATTTATGGTTCAGTCGCAGACGGTTGAACCAACAATAGACTGAACCAATGATAGAAATAGCGCGCCACCGAGAAAAAGTTAACGTGTAAAATTCTACAATTAATCTATATTAAGCGCCTGCGTTAAAAAACAAGGAAGCTAATTATTTTTTACATTTCGTTAATCCAATCATCAATTATCGCAACTAATTTCTTTTCTTTGTCTTTAAAACTATGATTTGCTTTTTTTACTATTTTAAAACTAAACTTTTTTGTATTTTTTGTTTTTTCTTCCAAAAGCTTTGCGATTGATTTTAGATTATAGTTATAAAGATAAGAATCTCTATCTCCCATAATGACTAAAATAGGCACTTTGATTTTAGACAAAGATTTAAACTTTGCTTTTTTATTATGAAAAGGGAAAACATTTTCATTGCTTTCCTCGTCATATAAACTAATAAATCTTTGGCAGGAAACGGGGAAGTTCATTTCTGGCTCTATTATTAGTTCATTTCTCTTATTCTCTTTAACTGCTCTAAACGCTTTTTTAAGTAGCAGTTTGAATTTATTTTTTAATTCTTTTTTTATAATCAAAATATTGGCTCCAGGTGAAAGAAAAATTCCTCCTGTTATCAGTTTATCGTGTTTTTTAGAAAGATAATAACCGACTTTATCCGCTCCACTACTGATTCCGATTAAAACAATCTGATTAAATCCTTGTTTATTTAAAAATTTAACTCCAGCATCAATATCCGAGATACAATTCTCAAATTTTTCAAAAGATGATCCTAACACCAAAGGTTTATTGTTTTTCTTGAAAGTGATATTCATAATGTCATGACCACGAGTATTCATAGAAAAAAAACCGACATTAGATTTATAAAATTTATCCGCCAGACCATTTATAATTTCGTGGTTTACATAAAAATTTCCCGGAAAGCCATGAATAAAAAGAACGGCCTTATTTTTTTGTTTTTCGGGCCTAAAAAACAAACCGTTTAAAGCTATTTTATCTTTAGTGAAAATTTTTTCTAGTTGTCCTTTCATAGTTTAATTTTAACATAAAAAAGTAGCTTAAATTTTGTTGGTCCAATCGTCCTCGATTGAACCTTTTTGTTTTGATTGTAAACTAAATTTATGGTTCAGTCGCAGACGGTTGAACCAACGATAGACTAAACCAATGATAGAAATTCATCTCTAAGCCGAGCTATCAGTTTACGCCAAGAAAACCGAAAGTTTCAGAAGTGCCCCTGGAGGGATTCGAACCCCCATTACTAGTTCCGAAGACTAGCACTTTATCCATTAAGCTACAGGGGCAAAATAAGTAATAAGTTATAAAAAAAAGACAAAAGAATACTAAATTTAGTATAGCAGAAATTTTATCAATTGACAATCCTTCTTAATAGAGCTATACTTCAGTTAATAGCCTTGACAAACTTTTCGCCGAAGTTTCTGAATTTCAAGCTTTAATTTCTTATTTCTTACTTTCTATTTTTTATTTATTTCTTATTGATTTATTTCTTATTAAAAACCCAATAAGAATTAAGAAATAAAAAAAAATAAGAATTTATATATATGGTGGCCTTGGTGTAATGGTAGTCACAAGGGTCTGTGGCACCCTTGGTAGGGGTTCAATTCCCCTAGGCCACCCTGAAATTTAATTGATATGAATGAATTATCTGAAATATATCCTGAACATAAATTTCCTGAATTTGAAATAGAAAGAAATATAGAAGAAGCGAAAAAAACAGTAGCCCAAGAATCTCTAGAAAACCCGGAGGGAAAAACAGAAAAAGAGGAATTCCTTAGCAGTATAAAAGATGTAGTTAAAAGAGCAGAAAAAAGGAAAAGAGAACTAATCAAAGATCGCAGTAAAGAAGCTAAAGAAAAATTGCGCGGAATTAATATAAAAGATACAGAATGGATAAATACTGGAAGAAAATTTATTTTAGAACACAAAGAAAATCCAGAAAAAATAAGACAATTTTGGGAAAATTATAAACTTGCTTTTGGTAAAGATACCGAAAGCTGGAGAACTTATAAAACCGGAATTTTGACAGGATTGGCTGTAAAAAAAATACTGGAGGAAGAATTAAATATGGATTTCAGTTTTTCTGATCCCGAGACAGACGTCGATTATAAGATTGACGGATGGGGTACTCCAAAAGAAGATAAAAATACCCTTTTTGCTGTTCAAATAAAAGGACGATCTTGGGCAAATTTAGAATGTGATCAGCAAAAAAGACTGATTTCTGATTCTATGGTGATGATATTCAACAGGACAGAAATCTACACAGAAAATCAAAAAGATGACAAAGAAATAAAAAGATTCAAAAAGGGGGTCCGCTTATTTTTAAAAGATAATAAAGATAACAAAAATTTTATGGCTATGTTTGTTACCCTCCCTACAGGTCAGGAAAGGAAAAACGGCCCTAAAAAATTTATCAACGACTATGGAGAACCGACAGAGAAAGTAAGGGAATTATTTAAAAAACAATTTGAGGAAAAAATGGCTTTTAAATAGAATGGAGAAAAAAAATGGAGGAGAAAAAAATAAAAGAAGATGATATTTATGAAATAAGCTGTGAGGAAGTTCAAGACCAGTTTAAAAACCACTTTGATAAATTAGGAGATGATAAAGCTCTTTGGTTTAAAATATCAACTCATCTTAGTAAATGTCCGAAATGTCAAGAAATATTCCTGAAAAAAATCCAAAGAACAAAAAAGTAGGTTGACGCCTTTTAATAATCTCGAAACAACAAAAAACTCGCCTTAAAAAATTAGACGAGTTCTTTTTTATTTTTGACTTTTGAGTTTTGACTTTTGAGTTTTTGTGCCTCCAGTAGGAATCGAACCTACATATCTGGCTTAGAAGGCCAGTGTTCTATCCGTTGAACTATAGAGGCTAGGCCATAGCAAGAAGGTATCCATTGAGCTATAGGGACAGGGATAAGCGATAAATCTTCAATTACGAAATATTCCGATAATGTCATTCTAAGGAAGTGAAACGACCGAAGAATCTCCCACGAATGTGGGAAAATCATCTGAAACAAGTTCAGAGATTCTTCGCTTACGGCCCAGAATAACAAGAAGAGCATCTATTTCGTAATTTAAGATAATGATATAACAAGAAATCAACCTAATGTCAAAACTAATAGGGCAGAAATGGATTTCGGTAATCTTTGTCTAAACTTTCAGCAAGCTCGCTTTCTCGTTTTTCTAATCGTCCCAAGACTTCCTGTAGCGTATTAGTCTTTAATCTCACTTGACGGGCTTGAATTTCTAAAATTTTTTCTTCTGGAGGAGCTTGAAATGTTGCTCCGATATACTTATAAGCAATAAAACCTGCCAAACTCATAAGCCCAATAAATAATAAAGCAATAATAAAATCAATATGTTTTTTACAGAAAAGCCATATTTTACTTATTTCTTTAATATTTTTTTGGAAACCTATCTTCATAATTAACCATTATTGATTTTCATTAATACAAGCTTATAATTATTGTTTAGTGTAAACCTTAATTTGAAAAGCAGCCCTAACTTCCCCTTTAGAGGCAGATTCTCTTTCAATTATTCTTTTTGAAAAATTTTTTTCTTTGGCCTCAAATCTTTCAATATTCATAGAAATTACATCAATATAATAACCCGTATTTTCTAAATAAGCCAAGAAATCCATTAAGCCCTGAAATTTATTTTCTACTATCAGCTGAAAAGAAAGAAATTCTGGTTCAGAATCTAAAACATTGATTTCAAGACGAGATGAAGTTTTATCGGCAATATCTTCTAAAAAAGTAATAAATTTAATCGGCTCATCGCGAGTTAAAAAATTTACTGAAATTAAAGGAATTTTCTCTTTAACTTCGCTGTATTCTCTCTGAAGCCTTATAATATAATCTTCCTGCTCGTCAAAACTCAAAAGAAGAGCTTGTTTTTCTTGAATTTTCCCACTGGTTAGTTTAATTTTATTGAATAACGGACAAACTCCTAAGAATACTAATCCCGCGATCAGTATAATTGCCAAAAAAAGCATTAAATATATTTTCTGTTTGGAAGAAATAGGCATAGTCATAATAAATATTAATATTTTCTCAACGCCTCTTCTTTCAAAAATACATTAAGAGTAAAATCAATATCATAACGTTTGGTCAAACTTGAAAGCGGCAAATGCAAATTTTGGAAATCATCGGACTTTTCCAAAGCTTTTTTAAAAGCTAAAAGATCTTCTCTGGTTTTCGCTTTGCCAACTATGTTGATTTTGTATAAATTCTCCTTGGAATTTTCATCTGCCTTTTGGATATCTAAAACAAAAAGTTGAACGTCTTTCGGAATTATTTCGGTAAACTTTTCTAAAAATTTGGAATAGTATGTATGTCCGGCCTGTATTTTGTTAAGTCTTAAAATCTCCTTATTAAATGTTTTAATTTGAACTTCTAAAGCCTTTAACTCTTGAGTCCTTATGCTTTTTTGTCTTAACTGTATTTCCTCATCTAAAGATGACAGTTCTCGCTGAAGAAAGATTTGAACGACAAAAAGAGAAGAAATAAAAATTCCTACCGCCATTAAAATAATAATACTATAAAAAATTACAAGCCGGCTCGCTTGATGCCATTTTATTTCTTCTTTTCGTGCTTGGGGCAATAAATTAATTTTTATCATATCAGTAATTTTGAATACCGCGCAAAGCTAATCCAAAAGCCGTAACATAAGCAAGAGATTTACTATGAGAAATAGAAGGAAGCTTCTTGAGTTGCGGTTTAATAAAATTAATACAAGGATTGCCTATTTCAACTTCCCTTTTCAGCTGCAAAGAAAGAAAAACAGAAAGCCCTTTAAGGTTTGCGCCGCCGCCGCAAAGAATAATTTTTGAAACAGCTCTGCTTTTATCAAGAGAATCAAAATGCTCTGAATAATAATAAGCCAGGGACTGATCAATTTTTTTAGCTAATTGAGACAGGTAAGGCAGAATTGCTTTTATTACTCGCCCGTTCTTTTTAGTTTTATTCAAACCACAGTCAATTTTTATCTTTTCTGCTTCTTTAAAACTCACCTTAAATTCTTTAGCCACCGCTTTTGTCAATAAATTTCCAGAAATTGGAATATCAGAGGTAAATTTAATTGCCGGTTCTTTATAAATTATAAAACCAGTTCTTTCTTGACCTAAGTCTATAATCATAACCGCTCCTAAATTCTTTTTTTGATTGATTAGACTTCTTATGATGGCAATTGACTCCGGCTCCAAAACCACCGGAACAAGACCTGCTTTATCAAAAGTTGCAAGATAAGAATCCACCGAATTTTTGGACGCTGCCACCAAAAGAATGTCTGTGCTGGAAGATTTTTTAGATTCTTCCTTTGTTTGCCTTTTTAAATCTGATTCTTCGATTGGCTTAAGTATCTGCCAATCTAAATACATCTCTTCTTTCTTTAAGGGAAACTGTTCCTCCGCTTCCCACCCGGCAGCTTCAGCTATCTCGCTTGGATTCATTTGAGGTAATTTCACCAGACGAATAAAACATTTTGATTCCGGCAGACAACAAACGGCATATTTACTCTTGATAGGATACGGCTGAGTCTCAGCTAATGTTTTTTTAATAATCTCTGCTAATTCTTCGGCCTTTTCTATTTCTCCTTTATTAATAATTCCGGGCGGAACTTCATGAGAACCAAAGGTAAAAAGATTTAATTGATTTCTATTTTGGATAAACTGAGCTACCTTTATCAGTCGATCAGAAATATCAAGGCCAAAAGCAGAAAAATTTAAAAAATTAAACATAGAATTATCCTAAAATATTCTTTTTTTATTATAATCCATAAAAGACAAAGGGGCTAATTTTTACACGCTGATTCACGGTTAAGCCACAAACTTTGCTATGCTTTATTATTTTATTATAATACATCATAATTCCAAGTACAACTTGGAACTAGCAGTTTAAAGATAAAAATAACTAATTTCTATTTCAATTTCATAAATCACTGGATTTCTTCCCAAGATATAAGTTTTAATTCTTTAGATACATAAGGCAGAAGCGGAGGAGGATCGCGAGATAATTTTTCATCAAAATAACAATCCCAATTTTTAAATCCAGAAAATATACAATCTGGAATAGTTAAACATTTAAGGTAAGTTACCTCTCCTCTAATAAAACTTACGATTGTGCCATAAGTTATTAATTTATCTCTTATTCTCAAATTTTCAGGGCCGGCAGAATTCCAATATCCCCGCCTTCCAACCCAACCGTTTTGAGCAACAAAAACTCCTCTAAGAACTATTTCATCTGGATTGGCAGAACTCGCATCGCAATCAAGGGTTATTAAAATGTTTCCCTCGGCAATCATCGCCAAACTGTCTGAACCATCAAAAGCGGTGTAGTCAAGATCGCCAGTTATAAAAATTGTTGGGTCTACTGGAGGCACGGTTATTAAATCAGACGCGGCAACAGTAATTTTGCCTTTTACCGTTCCTTCTATCCAAAGATTATCTTCAACATAAATAAGGCCGCAACACTGAGGAAGTTTAACATCAACCGCCAAAGTTTCTTCCGTTATAATTTTCTCATAGGAAGTAATCCATTTCCCTTCTTTAATATCAAAAGCGGGGGCAATCCCTTCTATTTCAGTAACTGTTCTAATGTCAAAAGTTCCGTCTCCGTTAAATATTATATGATATCCTTTTTCTCCAGAAGGAGGATAATATCCTTTACCTTCTGTGCGAGTCTGAGCTAAATCTTTTATCCCAGTTAAATCATTTGTAATTCCAGTGAAGTCAAAGGGCGGAGTTGGAAATTTCCAAAGATCTTTTGGCGAACCAGCGCCGCAGACGCCGTCACAGCGACAATTCGCGCCTTCTGGCTTACAACCTTCTGGACAGGAAGCTGATGAACAGCCAAAAGAACTAGTGCAGAGCCATCCTTCACTATCTTTGTCGCTTTTTGACGAAGTCACCAAAGAATTATTAACCGCATCCATCCTAACTCCTGAATTAGTATGAAATTTTCCAGCAGTTTTTTCTTCTGTTGCCCGCCAAATCGCTTCATGAATAATAGAACCATACTCGGCAATGGAAGTAGAAGCAAACTTTGCTTCTACTTTTCTTTTTAAATTCGGGTATTTTGTGGTAGAACCGGTAGAATTTATATAAACACCTAAAATCTGGCCGCATATTTTCTTTGCTTTAATTTCCAAAACAAATTTACCAGTCAACTCCCCTTGAGGGTTATAATAATTATGTTCATAACAAGCCTCTCCATCACAGGTACCGCAAATAATAAAATCTCCGTTTCTGCACTGATCAGCATCCTGTCCATATTCAACTCCTCCAACTTTACAACACCAATCTTTTCCATCTTGAATGTCAGAATTTTCAGCTTCAATATATTGATTCAGATGCCATCTATAATAATTTACTCCGGCTTCAGCAATATGCAGTGAGTCGTTCCAGGCTGCTTTTCGTAAAGATATCCTGTGTTGAAGTGAAATAAAACTTAAAAGCCCGGTTGAAAGTATCAAAAAAACAGTTCCAAAAACAAGAACTAAAATAATAATGATTCCTTTGTTGCGGGCTCTCTGCAGAACCTTTTCCTTTTTCATATCTTTAATAATTATATAAAAAATAATTCTATAAAGCTGTTCTTAAATTTCTTATATAAACATCACTTTTCAATTCAAAATCATTAGGAGCACGATTGGGATCGATATTAATTATCAAAGAAACTTCCATTAGCTTGACATTTTTTCTTCTGTCCGGATTAAAAAGCTCCTCGCCGTTAGCATCAAAATATCTAAAAATTGATGGAGCGTTCCTTACATATTGAGATAAAATAGAAATTTCTTCTTCTCCAGAATAATCAGCTATCCCGTTTGTTACCGTCGGTTCTATTATCCCTTTTTTAAAATTAGTTCCGTCTGAAAAATATCTTACTTTTTCAATAGCTAAATCCCGGTCAATATCTGAAAAAAAAGAAAATTCATTATCTTGGGTATTATAAATAACATAAGAGCCATCCTCGCCGGTCCTGGCTTCTCTAATCTCTCTTACCATCACTTCTATCCCCCTTCTCGCTTCCTGAATCGCCCGTGCCTGACCAAAAGCATAGCTTTGAGTCCGATAACCCATTATAATAAATGCCATCACTGCTCCCATAGCTAAGGTGAAAACAAAAATGGTCACTATTGTTTCAATAAAGGTAAAACCCTTCATAAAATTTTGAATTTTGAATTTGGAAATTCAAAATTATTTTAGGCGCTATCACAATTTATTTAATCCTATAACTTTCTCTGTTCTTCCATTCACCGAGATATTACCTGAATAGCTTTCATATCCTTCCATTTCTACTTCTAAAGTATATACTGATTTCTCCAAAGGAATAAAATAAGCCTGGCCATTTGTATCTGTTGGCTTAGTAATATCACAGCCGGCTTTTTGAAGGTTTACTCCGGCAGAAAATAAAGGAAGAGAAGTATCAGCGTCTTCAACAGTTATCAACAAAGTATTCTCCGCTCTCAAGCCCAATCTCACTTCCTGCTGGCTGTCTGGCGAAAGATTAACTTCTGTTTTTCCTCCATTTGCCGGATAAGGATAACTTGTTATTAAATCCAAATCTTGGCCCGAGGCGCTAAAATCAGAAAAAATATAGGAACCAAATTCCATATTCTCCATTTCTAAACTACCACTTGCGTTCGTTTGGTTGTCATCTGAATATTTATAAATCTTTTCATCTAAAGAATCTGTTCCCACAATTGCTTCTATTCCTCCCTGAGTTTTAAGCAAAAGATGAAAATTGACATCGCCGATTGCCTGACCAAAAGGATCGGGAGCCACGGGCAAAGGAGGAATTTCTTCTAAAGAATAATGGTAACCCAAATTAACTGTTCCCAAATCAAGAACTTCATCAGTCCTGGTAGTTTTATCTGCCATTTCTAAATCTGAAGCAAGAGCGGAGCCGGCATCCAAACATAAGCTGTCCTGAACTTGACCAGCAGCGACTTCCGAGAGATAAAAAGAATCGTCTTCGCCTCCCTCTTGACCTAAAATATTGTCTTCTCCATCTGGATCAACAAAAAGAGGATCTTCGGAAATTTCAGTGGAATCAGCAGAAAGCCCGTCATAATCAGGGGAATTTTGCCAAACATCATTGTAAGAATTATTTACAGCAGAAGAATCTGAAACTTTAATTCCAGCCAAAGTGTTGGCAGTTATAATATTGTCTCGGATCTCATTATTATTAGAACCCAGCTTGATCAAAATTCCATTCTCTGAATTTTGAAAAGAGGTATTATTTGAAACTGTATTATTGACCGAGTTATCAGAAAGGACGATTCCGGATTTTTGATTCGCATAGACCAAATTTGAAATAACGGTATTGGTATTAACGATATTCCCATCGAAAACAATTCCCGAACCATAATTAGAATACGATTTATTGCCTGAAAGATTCACAGAAGAAGCGTGATCAAAAACCTTAATTCCATCTAATGTATTTAAATAAACTATATTATTTTTTATTTGGAAGTGGTTACTGTTTGAATAAACAAAAATTCCCCTCTCTCCATTCTTAAACGATTTATTGTATTCTACTGCCACATTTTGTGAACTAGCAATCTCTATTCCATCTAAAAGATTTTGATAAATAACATTTCCCATAACAGAAGAATAATCAGAGTTATTCAGAAAAATCCCGTCAAGTGAATTAGAATAAATAAAATTATATTTTATATCAATACCAGAAGAACTCTCAACTTGAATGCCATAAGGATTATCAAAAATAGTATTGCCGATAATTTCAATATCGTTTGAACCACTTCCTTCAATATAAATACCAGCATTAAGAGTATCAGAAATCTTAAATCCATAAATTTCAATATATTTTTTATTTAAAATATGAAACCCATAGTTTTGGCCAAAAATTTTTACTTCACCGGCATCCCCGGTATAAGAACCGGAAACATCAGCGACGTAAATAATCTTATCTTCAGAAGTTCCGGAATTTTGAGGAGCAACTTCTTCGCTATAATCGCCAGCACCGACAAAAACCATATCTCCAGCTGTCATCACTGAGGCTGCTTTCTGGATAGTTAAAAACGCGGCATCCGGAGAAAGTCCGTCATTATCATCAAGACCCGATTTTCTAACATAATAAATATGATTAGCTTTTGCTTCAAATGTTTTTATTAAAAACTTGCTTAATTTATCAATTTTAAAACTAACTGGCCATAACTCGCCCTCTAAAATTGAAGCGTTGGACTTTGCAGGATTGGCAATAGTTCGTCCTTTATATATTTCTCCCGTTCCATAGGTCTCGTCAGAATTATAGCCGGATTTAGAAACTCTTACTTTATAGGCGTCAATATCCGGAGACAAAAGGAAATAATGTTCTCCGTCATCTGGATTAGCTATTTTAGTCAGGCCAAAATATGGGCTGCTGGAATTAACATTCTCTACCTCAATACAAGGAAAAGTTACCAGCTCTCCGTTTTCGTGAGATACGGATACTTTGAGAATTCCTCCCTTTTCTCCGCATTCTTCGTAACAATCTTTTGGAGCAATAATATCATTAAAGAAAACCTCCCCTCCAAAACGATCAGTCCAAGCGATTTTTAAATTTACCTTTTTATAATCATTAACACAATTCTGGTAACCGTTAGGACAATTTTCCGCGTTGTCTTCTTCGCCTATCCCGTCTGATGGATCATCTACATAATCAATTCGTGTGGTCACAGTATATTCGATGCCGTTTTGAACAACAACAGCAACTTCCTTAATATCTCCTTTTGGATATCCGGGAATTATTTCCTCATCATTATCTGGATTACAATCCGGATACTCTGGCTTGCATTGGTAAGTTCCGACTTTTTCATAAGAAAGGTTCTGAATTTGCTCTATTTTTTGATTCCCAATAGCAATAGCTGTAACCCTAGCTTTACTTTGACCGATTACTTTCAAGCTCAACTGATAAGCGCCAAAAATTCCCAAAAAAACAATAAGCATTAAGAAAATTCCGACAATAACTTCAACCAAGGTAAAGCTATTGATTTGTTTTTCGCTTTTTAATTTTACATTGTCATTTTGCATTTTGATATTTGGTATTTGATTTTCTACAACGCCTTATTGCCGATTCACAGTCCCTTGTGGAACCGCAAACTAAATTGCACTGCCAACAATATTGTCAATACATTAAGTTTTCAAGCACAATTTAGAACCAGCGAATAGTAGTATAATAACGGTTATTATAATGGCGATTATATTACATTACCATATAAGAAATAAGGTAATAATTTTTTCTCTCCAGCTTTTAATTTTCTACAGTGCCCCTGATAACGAATACATCGGTTGGATCATTGAAACAGCAAAAAATCCCACTGCCGCTCCGATAATGACAACAAGTATCGGTTCAATAATAGAAGAAAGGTTTTGGGTAATTTGATCTACCTCGCCTTCGTAAAATTCAGCTAAACGATTTAAAGTTTTCCCCAAAGTTCCGGTTTCTTCTCCAACTTCAATCATTTGAACAACTAAGGGGGGGTATAATTTAGGGTATCCGGACAGCGCTTCATTAATACTAAGGCCTTTTTCTACCTTTTTGGATATCTCTTTTAAAGAATCACGATAATAAACATTGCTTAAAGTACGAGAAACAATATCAAGAGCTTTTAAAATAGCCTCTCCGCTTTCTATTAAAGAACCTAATGTTCTGGCAAAACGAGCCAAATTAATCTTAGCAACCACATCTCCGATAAGAGGAAAACTTAAAATAAAACTTTGAAAGAGTCTTCCGCCTACTTTGCTTCGGTTAAGTATTTTAAAAACAATAACCAGACCTATAAACAAGCCTAAAAATATCCATAAATGGTTAACCAATAAATCGCTTGTCTTAATCATCACTCGCGTAGACAGAGGAAGTTCTGTCCCAAGCTCTTTAAAAATATCCACCAGTTTTGGAACAACAACAATCATCATTAAAATACCAATGCCAATCATAGCAACAAGAACAACCGCAGGATAAAGCATTGCTCCCTTTACTTTTGAGATCAGTTCATGCTCTTTTTTCATTTGGATAGCGAGATGCGCTAAAATTTCCTCAAGATTACCACTAGTTTCTCCAACCTTTACCATACTGACATAAAGTTCGTTGAAAACTTTTGGAAAATGCTCAAGGCTTACAGAAAACGGTTCGCCAGACTGAATCTTTTCTTGAAGCTGATTAATAATCTTAGCGAAACTTGATGACTTTGTTTGTTTCGCCAGAGCAGATAAGGCGCGGCTTAAAGGAATACCAGCTCCAATCATTACCCCTAAGTGTCTGGTAAAAAGCATTCGTTCAACTAGGGATACCTTTTGGAAAAAATTTAATGAACTAAAAAGCCTCTTCTCTTTTTTTCTTTCTATAAATGTAAGAATATAACCTTCCTTACGTAAAGCTCTTGCCAAGACATGCTCACCTTTAACGGTCATTGTCCCTCGCTTAACTTTTCCTCTAGAATTTTTAGCTATGTAATTATAAGTAGGCACGATAAAAATTCAAAATTCAAAAATTTCACCCCGCACCTTTTGATAATTATCAAAAGGTATAAATTAGAAATTAGTTAATAACATTAAATAACGAACAAAAGGCACAGGGCAGGAAATGACCCGCCCGCCTCGCTATGTCCGCCAGAAACGCTGTATCTACTGCGAGCTAACGAAACATTGCGGACAGGTAAATCAAAATTGACTCCACAAGAGGTCATTCTGATCCCGGAGAAGGAAAGAGAATCCCGAATTTCTACGGAATCCTTCGTTATCCCTTACGGGGCTCCTCAAGATGACCCCATAAGGAGTCATCTTAATTTTACATTGTCATTTTGCATTTTGATATTTAATTTTTGATTTTATTCTTTGGTTACTCTCATTATTTCCTCAATAGTCGTTATCCCTTGAATTACTTTAATGAACCCATCTTCAATCATTGTCAGCATACCATTTTCCCGAGCTTTCTTTTCAATAACAGCGCTCGCTGCTTCTTTAGTAATAAGGGATCTAATTTTATCTGTCACCTCTAATACTTCAAAAATTCCAACTCGCCCCTTATACCCTTCACCACGACAACGTTGGCAGCCTTTACCTCGCCAAAATTCCAACTTATCCAACTCGCTCTTTGAATTTACTATTCTTTCTTTTTTTAAAATTTTGCCAAGAGTATCTAAATCAAAAGACTGATGAAAATATTCCAAGGCAGATTTATCCGGCCGGTATTTTTCTCGGCAATCTGGACAAATTTTTCTAACTAACCTTTGGGCAATAATTACATCTATAGTTGAAGCAATAAGATACGACTCTTGTCCCATGTCTAAAAGTCGAGGAATGGTTCCGGCAGCGCTATTTGTATGAAGCGTTGAAAGAACTAAATGACCAGTAAGTGCCGCGTGAACAGCTAAAGAGGCTGTTTCTCTGTCTCTAATTTCGCCAACCATAATAATATCCGGGTCTTGGCGAACAAGCGCCCGAAGTCCGCTGGCAAAAGTAAGGCCGATTTTGGGCCTTACTTGGGTTTGATTAATTCGATTCATTCGATACTCAATAGGATCTTCGATGGTATTTATATTCACTCCAGGAGTGTTTAAAATATCCATAATGGTATACAAAGTAGTTGTTTTTCCGCTTCCGGTAGGACCGGTAACCAAAATCATTCCATTTGGTTTTTTAATATTATGATGAACTATCTCTAATGCGCCGCCCCAAAAACCCAAACCTTCAAGAGTAAGACCTCGAGAAGAAGATTCATCCAAAAGGCGCATTACTATTTTTTCCCCATCAAATACGGGAAGCACGGAAACCCGAAAAGCGATTTTATAATCCGAGGTTTCTATTTTAAACCGACCATCCTGAGGAAGCCGATGTTCGTCAAGCTTAAGATTAGCAAGCACCTTGATTCTAGCTACAATACCGTCTAAAACTTGACGGGGCAAAGTCATTGCATCGTGAAGAATTCCGTCAATTCGATAACGAATAATAATCTCTTTCTCTTGCGGTTCAATATGAATATCACTAGCGCCTTGCAAAATGGCGTGTTTTAAAAAAGTATCCACAATTTTAATAATCGGCAAATCATGCGCCATTTTTTTCAAATTCCCTTCACGGACGACCTTAGAGGCGCTCTCAGTAATAATTTCTCCAAATTCCACCTCAAGACTTTTTTGGTATTGCTTTAAGATATGCTTAATACTTTCAGGTGTAGTTAGACTCGGTAAAATTTTAAGTCCGGTTTTTTTCTTTATAAATTCTATAGTCTGTAAATCTTCCGGATCTAGCATCGCTACTCTTATCTCCTGACCGTTTTTGGCAAAAGCTATTATATTATGAGCTCTGGCAACCGGTTCTGGAATAATATTAAGAATTTTTTTATCGATAATCTCTTTTTCTAAATTAACAAAAGGAATACCCAAAATGTAAGCTTTGATCCTTATCAATTTTTCAGCCGAAACAATACCCTCATCGATTAAAACTTTCTCTAAACTCTGCCGTCTCTTTTTAGCTCGCTTAGAAACAGACTCAATTTTTTCAGAGTCGACTAAATTTGAATTCAAAAGAAATGCTTTTAATTGTTGGGAATCAATTTTCATAAAATGATGCTGTAGTGGTATTATTTTAAATTCATCTATCTGTCATCCTGAATTTATTTCAGGATCTTTGCATAATTAGAGTTATACTTATTTATTTCAAGCTAAACGTAACATGCAATAGACTCTGAAGCAAGCTCAGAATGACAGGAAAATTTAGGATAGAATCGCTATATACTCTCAATTACGACTGCAATATTTCTTCTACTTTCTTAACTACTTCATCTAATTGATAATCGCTCTTTATCAAATAAGTAGTTGCTCCTAATTCTATGGCTTTTTGAACGTCGGTTGTTTCCCCTAAATTGGTTAAGATAATTACCGGAATATCCTTTGTCTCTTCTTTATTCTTTAATTCATTAAGTACCCCGAAACCATCTAATTTAGGAAGAATTAAATCAAGAAGAACCAAATCCGGCTTTTCATTTTTTGCCAATTCTAATCCGCGAGCCCCATCAAGGGCACTCAGCACTTCATAATCCTCGCGAAGAAATATTTCCCCCAGAGCTTTCTGAAGGGTTGCCTCATCTTCAATGACAAGAATCTTTTTTTTATTTTTTTCCATAATAAATCCTCCTTAAACCAGATTGTCCGAAAATGTTATTGCGAAAAGTACTTCATCGGCGCTCAGTATAGGCTTCGCGATGAAATAATTCCGAATTTCTCCACTAAACCATGGAGTTATTTCGCTCCTTTCGGTCCGCCTGCCAGCGCCTAAAGCCGCAGGTTTGACGGAGAGATTATTCGCCGCAACGGAGAAAATGCAGTTTTCGGATAATCTGGAAATTAAATTTTATAACTCAAGAAATTTACTTTTTAACTTTGACTGATTCCAAGTCCCTCTTGTGGGAGGATGCCTAACGGCATTATACTTGAAACAAAAATGCACTAACAGCAATAAAAACAGAAGCATAATTTGGTTCGCGGCCCCACAAGGTTTGTGAACCAGCAATTTGCAATCATTTGTTTATAGCTTTCTGAAAAACGGGCAGGGTGAACCAAAAAGTTGATCCTTTGCCTTCTTGGGAAGTAAATCCAATTTTACCCCCAGAACTCTCAATAATAGCTCTGGCAATATAAAGCCCGAGTCCGGTACCCCGTGTTTGACGACTTAGAACGTTATCAGCCCTGAAAAATTTAGTGAAGATCTTTTTCTGCTGATAAGAAGGAATTCCCACTCCATTATCTTTTATTTGACAATAAAGATAAGATTTTTCTTTTTTTAATATAATTTCAATTTTACCTTTTTCCTTTATATATTTTACAGCATTATCTAAAAGATTTTGGACAACTGATCTTATCCGTTGAGGATCTGCTTTAACTTTTGGCAAATTAGCTTCTTTGTCAAAGCTAATCGTGATATTATGCGATTGAATAAAAGGAGTAAATTCTTTAATTAAACTTTCAACAATTTCCTCAAGTGAAATTATCTCTGGTCTCATTTTTATCCGTCCTTGTTCAATTCTTGAAATATTCAAAAGGTCATTAACTAATTTTATCATTCTATCGTTATTTTCTTTTATTGACTTCAAATATTCTAATTGCTTTGAGGCATCGCTATTGACTTTGTCGTTAAAAAGCAAATTTAAACTCCATTTAATTCCAGTCAAAGGAGATTTTAATTCGTGGGAAGCAATTGAAATAAATTCTGACTTCATCATATTGGCCCGAGCAATTTTTTCGGTTCCTTTAACAATAGCCGAACCAATAGTTAAAATAAGGATTGTTACGACGCTTACGCTTATTACAACTACATCGGAATCTTCATATTGGCTTGCTATCATATATGTTCCAAGCATAACCAAAACCGTCACAATACCCATAATAATAAATAAAAAACTGGGACACTCCCAAAGAGTTAGTCCCCAGCGCCGGCATTGCTTAATAAAATGAAGTTGTTGCGAAATATCCTTGATTTTCATTGATTCCTCCTTTAAAAATAAAACTTTCTTACACTTTTTATAATTTAATTATAGCACAATTTTATTTTTTTGTAAAGTTTCATACCTTCTATACACTTTAAGTGAGGAATTTTTGAAGAAGATCTTGGAAAATAAAAAGACCAAAAGCGCTCCCGCAGAACGAATCGCTCTTTTTATAAAGAGCGGAACCCTCCCAAATTTATAAAAAATTTAGGAGGACAAGGAGAGAAAATTTTACCCCTAATGGGGTTTCCATTCTACGAGAGCGCTTCTGGGCTTTTTAAAAAACAGAATAATTAAATTCTTTATTTCCTTTTCACCTTCTACAGAAAGAAACCCCCCAAAGGGGGTTCGGGTCAAAGAGCTGAACCAACGAAAAAGAATTTCAAGGAATTCAAATTGTCTCGCCAAAAGAGTTTCTGAAGATAATTAAGAAATGATTTTGTTTTTTTATTTTCAAAGAACAATTTTCCACCTCGCATTATTAAATGCGGGGTATTTTTAAACCCGCAAGCCAATTTGGCTTTGCCAAAATTCAGGTTGTGGACTTAAAAATAAAAAGGAGGAAGGAATAAGTAATAACTTCCTCCAAATTTTTTATTTTTTTCCTCCACTCCACAAGGCGGAATAGAACCTCGTAGCCCTCTTTTTCTTTTATTTTTATTCTTTTTGTAAAACAAGTTCTTCTACTCCAATAGGTTCTTCTATTCCAAATCCAAAAGAGTTTTTGGTATCTTTAAAAATCTCTCGAACATCTGCAGGATCCACCTGAAATTTTTCCGCTAATCTGCGGATAAGCTCATCTTCTTTTTTCTTTTGCTCTTCAAGATACTTTTCTATTTCTTTCTCAATCGGCTCTCTAACGACACTGAACTTCTTCCGTAATTCCAAAAACTTAATAATAATCCCAACTATCCCTATGATTTCTATGTTATTAACTCTTAGTTTAGTCTCTTTTGGTTCTGGTTGAAGGCTCTCTACTACAGGATATTGCTCTCCTTCTATTATTGTAATTTGTGCTCCGTTCTGACCGAAATCAAAGGAAAAACGAGAGAATTGGGTATAGTCCTCTCTGAAATATTCTTTAGTAAATTCGCATTTCTTCCGGCCCATAAGGCAATTTTTCACTTTCTCTGCTGTCTCTGGAATCAGACCCATTCTAATTTCTCTTTGGTCAGATAAATGAATTGGGTCAGGTAAATGAATTGTTAGAAACCAGTAAAAGGGATTAAAAGTTGCCTTCACTCCCAGAGCCTTCAGTGTAAATTCCTTTCTTTCAACGATTACTTCGTCTACCATTTCTTCTATCGCTTTTTTTATTTTCTCATTCATTTTTCTTTTCACCTCCTAACTTTTTTATCGGCCCATTTTTTCCTTCGTTGAATTACTAAATCGCAATCTCTGCGGCCAAGGACTGCTTATTGATTGCCACTTCTTTTAATAAACAAACAATCCTTGACCACAGAGAATTTCTCTCAACCATTCGTATATTCGCAACATTCGCATCATATCTTCTATTTTTTCTCCTTTTTGAGCGCTTTTGTAAAGGTGCAAAATCTTTTTCCAATTTCCAACCAATAATCCTGACTTGCCTGACAGTAGTCAAATGATTCTTAGCTAGAAAAAGAAAAGGTTGATATTGCTTCTCTAACAGATATAATGAAAATAGAAATCAAAGATTAATAAATTTCAAAATCTATGTCTCAAATATTAACCAACAAATTGCAAATCTCAAAACTTCAGGAAGAAATGAAACTTCTTCGGTCCTTTGTTATTGGCATTCTTGGCAGAGATAAAGAAGGGAAATATAATCAAATGTTGGTTCAAGTCTCTGACTTGAACCCTTCCTTTTTGGGGTTTCCTTTTCGCTCTCTACAGAAAGAAACCCAAAAAGGGGGTCGGGTCAAAGAACTGAACCAGCGAGAAGGGTAAATAAGAATTATTCTTATCTATTCTTCTGCCTAAGAATTACAACTTTATGTAAATCTCGGTTATTTCAGAAATCTCTCTTACCTCTTTTGTAAAGATAAAAACTAAGAAAAAATTTTTACAAAGAAAAATTATAGAAATAGGCAGCTCTCAAGAAGAAAGCCGCCTATCTAAACTAAAATAGTCTATAAATAAAGCTCTCTCCTCTTTATTTGATATAATCTCGTTTTTAAATAAACTTAATTTCTTGATTTTACATTATAATATTACCCTCAGAAATTTTGTCAATGGTAATAATCTATGTTAGAATATAAAGAAATTTACAGATAATTAATGTTTTAAAATTATGCCGATTAGAAAAAAATACAGAATAGAAAAACAAATTAAACATCGCAAAAAAAAGCAAGTTTTTTTATTTTCAAGGAATGATTTTTTTAAAGGTTTAAGGAAAAGAAGAATTATAAGAAAAGTTCTTGCTGTTTGCTGTTTGCTGTTTGCCGTCTTGTGCCTTGCCGGCATTGGAATCTTCGCTTGGTTTGCCAAGGATCTTCCGAATCCCGATGAAATTAATTCCAGAACAATTACCCAATCAACCAAAATTTATGATCGAACCGGTAAAATCCTTCTCTACGAAATTCATGGGGAAGAAAGAAGAACTTTGATTCCTTTTGAAGAAATTCCAACGACAATGAAATTGGCTACCATTGCCATTGAAGACAAAGACTTTTACCAGCACCATGGTTTTGATTTTAGCCGAATTATTAAAGCGGCTATTGTAAATTTAAGAACAAAAAGTATTGAACAGGGGGCTTCAACGATTACTCAACAGCTTATTAAGAATTCTATCTTGACCCCGGAGCGTACTTTTGTCCGTAAAATCAAGGAGCTTATTTTAGCTATTGAAATGGAAAGAAAATTCTCCAAAGATGAAATTCTGACAATGTATCTTAACCAAATCCCTTACGGAAGCAATGCTTATGGAATTGAAGCCGCGTCCCAGACTTATTTTGGAAAGAAAGCCGCGGATTTAAATCTTCCAGAAGCAGCTCTTCTTGCCTCGCTTCCAAAATCTCCAACCTATTATTCGCCTTATGGCTCACATCCCGAAAAACTCAAAGGACGTTACGAATACGTTCTCACCAGAATGGAAGAGCTTGGCTTTATTAATCATCAAGAAGCTAAAGAAGCCAAAGAAGTTAACATTTTAGCCCAAATTAAACCATTCAAAGAAAAAATTATTGCCCCTCATTTTGTAATGTATGTCAAAGAACAAATGGTTAAAAAATATGGCAAGGAGACGATTGAAAAAGGAGGATTAAAAATAATTACTACCTTAGATTTTGAAAAGCAAAAAATTGCCGAAGAAGTTGTAAAAAAAGGAGCTGAAAAAAATCTCAAAAAATATAAGGCGGCGAATGCCTCGCTTGTCGCCATAGATCCGAAAACCGGACAAATTTTAGCAATGGTCGGATCAAAAGATTACTTTGGCAAGTCTTTTCCTCAAACTTGCAGGTCCGGAAAAAACTGTCTATTTGACCCGAATGTTAACGTAGCAATCCGCGACCGCCAGCCGGGCTCCTCTTTTAAGCCATTTGTTTATGCCACGGCTTTTAAAAAAGGATATACTCCTTCAACTATTCTTTTTGATTTAGAAACCAATTTTAGCCAAGGCGGGAAAAGCTATATTCCTAAAAATTATGATTGGAAGTTTCACGGTCCGGTTACTATGCGCCAGGCTTTAGCTCAATCCTTAAATATTCCCTCGGTTAAAACCCTTTATTTAGCTGGAATAAACGAAAGTATTGCCACAGCTCATGATATGGGAATTACTACCCTTAACGATCCCAAGCGTTACGGACTAAGCTTAGTCCTTGGCGGAGGGGAAGTAAAATTGTTAGACTCCGTAGCGGCTTTTAGTGTTTTTGCTCAAAACGGCATTAAACATAATAAAACAGCTATTTTAAGAGTAGAAAACTGGCAGGGTAAAATTTTAGAAGAGTTTAAAAACGAAGGAATAGAAGTTCTGGATCCCCAAATCGCTTATATGATTAATGATATTCTTTCAGATGATGCAGCTCGGGCACCAATGTTCGGCGCGCACTCTGATCTTTATCTCAAAAATCGACAAGTAGCGGCAAAGACCGGAACTACTGATGAATACCGCGACGCCTGGACGATCGGTTATACGCCAAGTCTAGTAGCTGGAGTCTGGGCCGGCAATAATGATAATACTCCAATGTATAAGGGAGCAGGCATATATGCCGCGGCGCCAATTTGGCATGATTTTATGAGCAGAATTTTAAAAAGCAACACTCAAGAAAAATTTACCAAACCAAAACTTCCTTTAACCAAAAAACCTATTCTTAATGGAAAGTTCGAAAAAGAAACTGTTGTAAAAATCGATAAAGCTTGCGGCGATAAGTTAGCAACTGAGAATACTCCTCGCGATCAAATAGAAGAAAAAGTTTATAAAGAAGTCCATAATATTTTGTATTACTTAGACAAAAACAACCCGCTGGGAGATTATCCCGCCAAACCCCAGACAGACCCTCAATTCAACGCCTGGGAAGAACCTGTTTTAAGGTGGGCTGAAGAAAACGGGTATAACCAAACCCCGCCTACTGAATTTTGCCCTCTCCGTTCTGAAAAAAACAGACCGACTATTAAAATCATCTCACCAAAAAAAGACTCTGTTATTAATAAACCCTACATCCCAATTAAAGTTGAAGTGAACGCTCCTTTAGGCGTTAAACAAGTTGATTTTTTCTTTGACGAAACATTCATTGGCACCGATCAAGCCAAACCGTTTGAAATTCATTTTAACTTGCCTCATGAAATAAAAGACGGAGAACATGTAATAAAGGCAAAAATTTATGATAAAATAGAAAATATGAGCGAGGAAGAAACTTTTTTCTCGATCAGCTTAAGTTCTGGAGTTATCCTTAAAGAACCCCGCAGGAATGGACCATTTTATATCTTTGAAGCTTTAGTAACTGATAAAAAAAATATTCAGAAAATGATATTTTATGCCCAGTCAGCTGAAAAAGATAAATCAATTTACAAAATAGAAACGGTTAACTCTCCAATTTCGCGCAGTCCTGACCTATATCGTGCGGTCTGGGAAAATTCAGATGGACTTTCAGGAAATTTTTACATCTATGCCATCGGAGTAGAAAAAAACGGTAATGTTGTTCAAAGTAATATGATTTTGATTGATTTTTAGGAAGACTTTACCCAAGGCAATAAAAAAAGCCTGTTTAGAAAACGGCTTTTTTATTCGGTTTTCTCATTTAACTTCGTTGGTTCAATTATCTTCAACTGAACCATAAGTTAGTTTTCTCGCAATCAAAACATTAAGGTTCAGTCGTCCACGACTAAACCAATAGAGTTTTGTAGTGATTCGCTATTTTTGTATTAAAAACTGTTTGCATAATTTAATTCAAAGTTCTTTTTAGTTCCATTACTTAAATCCCAATCACTTTTTTTAACGCTAACCATTTTTCCGTTTTGACAGGTAAAACTTCCGCTAGATAAAAAATATGGAGGATCGGCAAAAATCATATCGATGGAATTTCCAGGAATCTGTTCCAAAATTTTTAAACAATCACTTTCATACAACACGAATTTATCTCTTACAAAGTAAGGTTTATTTTTAATACTACTCAAAATTTTCTTTTTTGGTGGCATATTGCTTAAAATTTTATTTAATAAATTCAGTTGTCCCGCAACCGCCAAACGGATCGGTGTTTGCTGTACCGGTAGTAAAAGCAGCCAATTTTGTCTTCTTCAAATTTATAAAGATTGATTGTCTTCTCTTTTTTCTCTCTCTAAATACCCTTTATGAAATTTGATAATTGTTCTTCTTACTTCGACCGGATGAGGAATTTGGTTTAATTTAAATCTTCCCTGTTCAGCGGCTGTTTGAATGGAAATATCACCAAAATGAAAAAAAGTAGGAATAAATCCCCGAACTTCACTGGTAATATCTTGAATCCTATTAAGTCTTAATTCTGAAATTACCCGATAAAAAAGTCCCTTCTGTTCAATATCAAGAAGCCGTTCATTGGTTAAGATCCAAAGATCCAAATAATAATCAACCCAAACAATAAAGGCATACAACCAAATAAAAAGAAGCGAGAGAAGACTAACAAAAATAGAAAAATTTAAATAAGGTTCTTCAAAAAAAACAGGCAGATATTCAGCTCCTTTTATCCAAAAAACAATCAAAATAAAAAGAAAAAAAGAAATAACTAAAATCTTGCCCAAAAGAACAATTGGATGGCGACGAAGAAGAAAAATTATTTCTTCGTCTTTGTGCTGGCCTGGGAAATGATATTTTTGTTGAGACATAAATATACTTTGAATTACAAAATAACCAAAAAGTAACTCGTCATCCTGAACTTATTTTAGAATCTATACTTAAAAATACAGGATTAATAATATTCATATGGTCTAAAAATAAAATCTTGCAAAAGCTCATTTATTTCAAATTCTTCCCAATCAATACTGAAAAACATAAAAATAGTCAAGATAATTAATATAATTGAAACCGCAATAAAGACCTTTGACATTCTTTTGGTCGCGTCTCCAGAAAGGCCGTATTTTTTTAGGTGAAAAGTAAGAGCGGTGGCGAGGATAATGTAGATGAGGAGGGGAATTATGAGAAGAAGGAAATAAAACATAGAAAATTGATTTACGATTTATAATTTACGATTTAAGTTAAGAAGTAAAAATCATAATTCACAAATCATAATTCATAAATCATCTTTATAAAAGAGTATTCTGTTCATTCTCGTCATTATATTCTTTTCCCAAATGCTCATAAGCTAACTTCGTGGCAACTCGCCCCCGTGGCGTTCTGATTAAAAATCCAATCTGGAGAAGATAAGGTTCATAAATATCTTCTATGGTGTCTTGTTCCTCAGAGGTAGCCGCGGCTAATGTCTTAAGCCCCACCGGCCTGCCGTGAAATCGTTCAATCATAACCTCCAAAATTTTTCTGTCAGTAGGCTCAAGACCTAAATAATCTATCTCCAGCGCATCCAAAGCCTGAGAAGCTATTTGACCGGTAATAATTCCTTCTCCCTCTACTTCAGCAAAGTCTCTGACTCTTTTTAAAAGACGATTAGCTATCCTTGGAATGCCGCGAGCCCTTATAGCGATAATTTCAACTCCTTTTTGCTCTATCTCTACGCCTAAGATTTTACTTGAATGTTTAATTATTTTTTGAATATCTTCTGTTTTATAAAAATTCAATCTATAAATAATGCCAAATCTGTCTCTCAGCGGCGAAGATAAAAGTCCGATTCTGGTAGTCGCTCCAATTAAAGTAAAATGAGCAAGGCCTAAACGAAGCGTCCTTGCTGAAGGACCTTTGCCGATAATAATATCTAAACTATAATCTTCCATCGCCGGATAAAGAGTCTCTTCAACAAGTTTGTTAATCCGATGAAATTCATCAATGAATAAAATATCTCCATCTTGAAGATTGGTCAAAATCGCCGCTAAATCACCTATCTTTTCAATAGCCGGGCCAGAGGTAATTTTAATATTCGCTTGTGTTTCATAGGCAATTAGATGCGCCAATGATGTTTTTCCTGTTCCGGGTGGTCCATATAAAAGCAAATGTTCTATTGGTTCGTTTCTTTTCTTTGCTGCTTCAATAAAAATACTCAAATTTCTTTTGATTTTCTCTTGGCCGACAAATTCATTAAATGTCCGCGGACGCAAAGTCAGATCAAGTTTTCTATCTTCAGCTTCCTGCTTGGGATTAGTAATCATAAAAATTTGCCAGCACATAACTTATGCTATCTTATAATTTGGTTCAACGCAAAATTATGTACTGGGGTTGACAAAGTTTTATTTATTTGATAGGATAGACTCTTCAACTTAATATCTACTAATCTGTAGACAATTTATCCTTATTTTAAGGACAAAAATGAGAAAATTCTTAGCTTACGGTTAATCTGGTTTTCACCCCTTCAAGGGGGTGTTTCCAACTGGATTATACCTCGGAATCTTCTCACTGTCTACAGTTTTGTGGAAGTTAATGAAAATTGTTCTTTGAAAAATTCTTTTTACCTCCTTTAAAGAGAGAAGCTATTTTCTCTTTTTAAAGGAGGTAAAAAGAAATGGAAAAAGAAAAAGCAACATTAGCCGTGGCAATACTGCTCACTATATTGTGGGTTGGAGCCGTCGGTATAGGAATCTTTTATCACTGGACGATCGAAAAGGATACTGTAGCCTGGTTAGATAGAGCTCAAGTAGCTTCTAATCCTGAAGATATGCAAAAGTATCTGGTAGAGTGCAGAAATGGAATGGAAAAACACGGACTGACCGATGGATATGCAGCGATCATATGGAAGACACCAGAAAACTATATACCGTTAATTCTCCAAGCACTGGACAGGTCAATTCAGAGATGCGAAAATATAAAGCAGTTTAATGAAACCAGTACTGAATACCAGGTAGCACTGGATGATGTAAGAGGACAAATCAGAGAATTGAATTTACACACTCCTTACAGCTGGTGGGTGCGGCACATAGCACTCCTACTTTGGATAGAGCTTGGCTTGCTTGTCGTAGCAATCAGCTGGCTTGGCTATGCTATGGAAAAAGATTGGTGGTAAAATCAGCACAAAAAAAACAAAACCTTAAGGGGATTCATATTTTTATCCCCCTTTTTTATTTTAAATTTAAAAAGAAACAGACTGTCCAAAAATTCAAAAAATGAGAGGAATTAACCTTTTAGAGTTTCATAATCCGGCTTAAACAAGCCAAACTTATAAACAGTCTAAAGGATGAATTCCAATTCTTGGACAGTCTGCTTCTATCTATTAGAAACGAAAAAAATAATGCTGGCTCCATTCTTCTAAATGGAACTATAATGTGAGTTTTAACAAACGACTTCAATCAGAAAACTGAAGCCAACGGATATTTTTCTATTAATGAAAATTAAATTTACTCTCCGGTAACTCTTTTTACTTCTTCAAGAGAGGTAATCCCTCGAAGCGCTTTTAAAATTCCGTCTTGAGCCATAGTGATCATTCCTTGTTTTTGAAGAACTTCAGCAATCTGAGAGGCTGGAGCTTGCTCTAAGATTAATTTTTCTACTTTTGTATTTATAGAAAACATTTCAAAAATACCAATTCTTCCTCTGTAACCAATAAAATTGCATTTAGAACATCCTTTAGCCCGCCAAAAAGTTTCTATTGTTTTTGGAATCTCTACCCCGCTTGAAGTTTTTGGCGGCGCTTTAGCTAATATTTTTTTAATTTTTTCAACGGTTTCATCGGCCGGTTTATACTCCTCGCGGCAATATTTACAAAGCCGACGAACCAATCTTTGGCCAATTATTAAATTAATCGCTGGTGGAATAAGCGAAGGTTTTACTCGAAGTTCAATAAGGCGCGGGATAACTCCGGCGGCATTGTTGGCGTGAAGAGTTGAAAAAACAACATGTCCGGTCAAGGCAGCCTGAATAGCCGTATTTGCCGTTTCTGAATCTCTTATTTCGCCAATCATAATTACATCCGGATCTTGCCTGAGAATAGCCCGAAGTCCCGAATTAAAAGTATAACCTCTATCAGTCTCAACTTGAGTTTGAGCAATTCCATTAATACGGTATTCTATCGGATCTTCCAGGGTAATAATTTTAATTTCTGGATTATTAATTTTTTTAATAAAAGCATAAAGAGTAGTTGTTTTTCCGCAACCGGTTGGACCAACAGTTAAAATCATTCCGGTGGGCTTGACTAACGCCTTTTCAGTTTTTTCTAAAGCATCTTGGTTCAACCCTAAAACTTCCAGATCTAAAGCTGTTGCCTTTTGGCTTAGAAGCCGCATAACAATACTTTCTCCATAATTTCCCGGAAGTACGGCAATCCTTACATCTATCAAATTATGATTAATATCTATAGAAAATCGTCCATTTTGGGGAATATCATGAACATTAAGTTTCATTTTCCCTAACATTTTTATTCGAGAGAGAAGAAGAGGATAAACTCTTTTAGAAAATTGAACAATGTCATGCAGTACTCCATCAATTCGATAACGAAGTCTTGTCTCTTTTTCATAAGGCTCAAGATGGATATCAGAAGCGTCCATTTTAATAGCGCCTGCAATAATAATATTAAGAACCTCGGTAGTAGAAATTTCAGTAATCCTTTGTTTCAGCTCGGTAATATCTCTCATTCCTTTTTCAAATTCTGTTAATTCTTCCTCTTTAAGATAAATTTTTTGTTCCTCGCGAACTTCGCTTAAGATTTTTGTTCTATAACATTTCCATGCTTTTTCAAGAGAGGCCCGCGAAACAACAAAAATTTTTAGATTAAATCCCTGCTCTTTTTTTAATTTGTCCATCACTTCTTTAGTTATAGAATTTTGGGGATCAAGCACGGCAAGACGAAGATTCTTTCCAGCCTTTTGAATTACGGCAGCTAAACCTTTCCGAGCTTGTTCTTCCGGAAGAATTGCCACTGTTTCACTCTCAATAGGAATAATGCTTAAATCTATATAAGGGAATCCCAACTTTTGAGCCCGTCTGGACGCCTCTTCTTCTTCTGATATACGATGAAGCCTTTCTATTGTTTCTTCTTGTTTACGTTCAAGGTTTTCTCTTTTATCTTTTAATGATTCTTTTTTCTCTGTTTCAGACATAATTTGTTAAATTAAAAGTTATTATTATTTTATCTTATAAATAAAAAAATGGCAAATTAAATAGCATTGTTTTAATTAAAAACAAAGCTCAAAACCACAGCGCAAAACTCAAAACTGATTCACAACTTAAGATTTACGAATTATGAATTGCAAATATTACTTTTATTCTTAAATCTTAATTCATAAATCGTAAATCATCCTTAGGCTTTTTAACTTTGAGTTGCTCGTCCACCTTCCTCCCACTAGGTTATTCTCGTGAATTTTCTAAAAAGTTTATTAGATAAAAAAAAGAAGATTTAAATAAGGAGAAAACAGGGAATGGGTAATTTTGAGCTTTGAAATTTGAGTTTTGAACTTTATCTACTTTGGCTCCACTCTCTAATTTTTCCTAACATATCTCCTTCCGCTTGAGCCAAACTTTGCGCCTCAACAGTAAAATCTATTCTATCTTTTTGTATTTTCCCTTTTAAAACTTTAGCCAATTTTTCTATCTTAATTCCTTTAGCTGCTTGAATTAATCCCTGAATTTCTTTATCTCTTTGATAGAGAAACATAATTACATCAAAATCTTGAGAAGCAACAGCAACTTCCTTTATTATCTGCTTAAGGTCGCCTGGATTTGCTTCTGTCTCTGAAAAAGTTTTTTCTTCAATTAAACTCCAGATAAGTCTCAGATCCATTTCATATTTTAACGAATTCATTACTCTGCCCCATAGTTTTAAAAATGACAAAGGTTTTGTTTTATAAAGAAATCTCACAATTTCCTCGTGATTTGCCCCGGCCGCCATAAGAACAGCGGCAGTAGTAAAAGACTTCGGAGTAGTGCTCGGCTCTTGAAAGCTATTAGTCTCGGCAATAATTCCGGTAAGAAGACAATTGGCTATGGCTTCATCTAATTCAACCTCCAATACACCTGCCAAGTCAGTAATAATTTCTGCCGTAGAGGCACTTGGAATCTCAATTAAATTCACCTTACCAAAATATTCATTAGAAGGATGATGATCGATATTAATAATAGGTATCTCAAAAAAAAGCTCAGTATTTTTCTCGTAAAGCTCGCCTAAATCTTCCAAATCAGGGGTATTTACAACAAAGATAAGATCGTATTTAAACCTGAACGGCTCAAGAGAAATATTTTTATTGTCAAGAACACTGCCCTTGGCGGTAATGTAAATATTTAATCTTTCATCCTCCACTTCATAACGAAGCTGATTTATTGTATCTTTCGGAACTTTGATAGAAAGAATATAATCCCGTGACAAAGCTGGACTGCGGATTATTTTATCAGCAAGAGGCAAATATGAAAATTTTTTCGGTAAAGGAACAGAAGAAATAATTTGCACCTCTTTATTCATAGCCTTAAGGATAAGAGCCAATCCTAAGGCGCTTCCCACTCCGTCTCCTCCAGAATTTTTGCCAAAAGTAATAAGAATTTTCTTAGCTTTTTGGACAAGCTCGCAGATTTGTTGTTTTGGCGAAAGTTCCATTTGTCGTTTGTAACAGATAACAGACTTATTTATCACTGTTAACTGTTTACTGTTGGCTGTTAGTTAATAGATTAGTATTTAAACATAATCCATTTAAAAATAGATGTCAATAGGCTAATATGGTATAATTAAACAAATGATAGAGATAGCTACCAAAAACTCAAAAGAAAGCGAAATTGTCGGAAAAATACTGGCTCAGGAATTATGGTTTTTCTCAAAACAAAAAAGGCACTCTGCTTTGGTTATCGCTCTTAAAGGAAATCTCGGTAGCGGCAAAACAACCTTTGTTAAAGGAATAGCTCAAGGATTAGGAATTAAACAAAGAATCACCAGCCCTACCTTTATAATACTAAAAAGATATAAGATACAGATTAAAAGAATAAAAAATAAATCACCTATCGCTTATTTCTATCATATAGACTGCTATCGCCTTAAAAAACCAAAAGAGATATTAGATTTAGGATTTAAGGAAATCATTTCTCAAGCAGAAAATATTGTTGTTATTGAATGGGCTGAACGGATAAAGAAAATTTTACCCAAAGAAAGAATAACGGTAAAGTTTAAGTTTGTTAATGAGAAAACAAGGAAATTGGTTATTTCATAAAAACATTTAAACATATTAACATTTTAATAAAATTAAAAGTAGAATGTTAGTATGTTTAACATTAATATGTTAATATGACTAAAAAGTTTATCATCATCGACGGAAACGCTCTTGTTCACCGAGCTTTTCATGCTTTGCCGATGCTAACGACAAAGGAAGGAAAATTTGTCAATGCGGCTTATGGTTTTACTCTGGTGCTTTTGAAAATGATAAAAGAGTTAAAACCAGATTATTTAATCTGTACCTTTGACACGCCGGCTCCGACTTTTCGTCATAACGAATACAAAGACTACAAAGCCAAACGTATAAAAGCTCCTCAAGAACTTTATGATCAAATTCCTTTAGTAAAAGAAATTCTTAAGTCTTTTGATATTCCAATTTATGAGAAAGAGGGTTTTGAAGCTGATGATTTAATCGGCTCAATTGCTAAAAAAATTTCCACTGATAAATCCAATGAAAATATAGAAACCATTATTGTCACCGGTGACTTAGACGCATTACAACTTATAAATAAAAACACAAGAGTCTACACTCTAAAACGAGGAATCAAAGAAACAATTATTTATGACGAAGCGGGATTGATCGAACGTTATGAGCTTCGCCCCGAACAGATGATTGATTTCAAAGGATTAAGAGGAGATCCTTCTGATAATATTCCCGGAGTTCCTGGCATCGGAGAAAAAACCGCAATAAAACTTTTAAAAGAATTCGGAAGTATTGAAAATTTATATAAAACCCTTAAAAAAGAAGTTCCTCTTTCAATAAAACCAAAATTAAAGGAAACTTTATTTCGTTGGAAAAATCAAGCATTTTTTTCTAAAAAATTAGCCACCATCAAAAAAGACATTCCCCTTGAATTAAATTTAGAAAAATGCACCTTTCGACATTTTAATAGAGAGGAAGTCAAAAAGCTCTTTGGAAAATTGGAATTTTATAGTTTAATAAAAAAAATACCTTCTCTTGAAGCAAACAATAAAAATGAAAATCTATTTGATAATTCATCTGTTGGCTCCATGGTTCCGTTAGAATTGTGGGGTCAAACCGCAGACCGCATTAAAACCTCACAAAGTGAAGTTTATCCCACAAGCAACGGAGTCACTGCGAAACCAACGGATGGAGTTGAAGAAAAAATAGAAAAACTATACCAAGAAAAAACTTTTTCCAAAAAAGTTTATGAAATGGAAAAAAAATTAGTTAGTGTTATTCAAAAAATGGAAAAAACCGGCATAAAAATAGACAGCCGATACCTAAAAAAACTATCAAGCGAATTTTCTTCAAAGCTTAAAAATATTGAAGCGGAAATTTATAAATTATCCGGCGCTAAGTTCAATATAAATTCTTCCAACGAATTGCGGAAAATTCTTTTTGAAAAATTAAAAATTTCCACTAAAAGCCTAAAAAAGACCCCGGGCGGCCTTATTTCCACTTCTGCTTCAGAACTTTTAAAAATTAGAAATGAACATCCAATTGTTGATCTTATAGAAAAATACAGAGAAATAACTAAATTAAAATCTACCTATGCCGATGTCCTGCCAAAACTTATTAATCCCAAAACTGGACGAATTCACGCCAGCTTTGATCAGCTTGGTACTGCTACCGGCAGACTTTCTTCGTCTAATCCCAACTTACAGAATATTCCAATCAGAAGCAAAATAGGCCGGAAAATTCGGAAAGCTTTTATCGCTAAAAATGATTGGTGTTTTCTTTCAGCTGATTATTCTCAAATAGAATTAAGAATCGTTGCCTCTATGGCAAAAGATAAAAAAATGATTAAAGCTTTCAAGGAAGGAAAAGATATTCATCAAGCAACGGCTTCAGAAATTTACCAGATTCCCCTTGAAAAAGTTTCCCCGGAAGCGCGCCGATCTGCCAAAGCTTTAAATTTCGGAATAATTTACGGAATGAGTGTTTTTGGATTTTCCCAAGCCGCTGGAGTTGATCGAGATCGAGCGCGCAAGTTCATTGACGACTATATGATCAGATTTAAAAGAATTGCCGAATATATTGAAGAAGCAAAAATTCAAGCCAAAGAAAAGGGATACGCCGAAACTTTATTCGGCCGTCGCCGGTATTTACCGGATTTATATTCATCAAACCGATTAGCAAAAGCTGCCGCCGAAAGAGCAGCAATTAACAGCCCAATTCAAGGAACAGCCGCAGATATTATTAAATTGGCAATGATCAAAACTACTAGCCAACTAAACGCAAACTCTGCATGCCTACTTTTACAAATTCATGATGAACTGGTTTTTGAGGTTAAAAAAGAAAAAATAAACGAGACAGCAAAATTGATAAAAAACATTATGGAAAATGTCTGTCAACTGACAGTTCCCTTGAAAGTCGATATTAGTATTGGCGAAAATTTGGGCGAAATGGAAAAGTGGGAATAGATAAATTTTTGCTTTTAATGAGTTTTGAAATATAATAAAAATGATAAAATTATTAAATAGCTATGAAACGTAAAAAGATCCTTAAAAGAAAGACAGGTGCAAATGAAGCAAAAAATTCTTTTTTTGACTTAAGCAATGAAACTAAAAGAGATATTTTGGGAATTTTGCTTTTTGCTTTGGCTATAGTTTCACTTCTAAGCTTTTTTGGAATAGCCGGAGGTTTGGGGAAAATTTTTTTCTGGAATATCCACCTTCTTTTTGGTTGGGGATTTTTACTTCTGCCCATTATTCTAACCGCAATGGGAATCGCTTGCATAAAAGCGAAAGAAACTTCTTTTCCTAAAACGGCTCTTTTTGGAATAATCATTTTTACTCTGGGGCTTTTAGGAATTTTTCATCTTTCCCAAGAACCCTCTCAAATGAAAATGCTGGCAGAGGCCGGAAAAGGAGGGGGATATTTAGGAATTCTTTTTGCTTGGCCATTGGTCAAATTTTTCGGGCCGCTTGCTTCTTTTATTATCCTAATCAGCATTATTCTCATTTCTCTTTTAATTATTTTCAACACCAGCCTGAGAAAATTATTAAGAGTCTTTGCTTCAAAAATTTCTAAACAAAATAAGTCAGAAGAAATAAATTCAAAATCAACTCTAATCGAAAAACCCCAAGAAAATTTAGAAAACAAAACTTCTCCTCTTATTGAATCATCTTTAAAAGAACCATCTTTTGCAAATCGCATCAAAGGATTAGCCAAGCGAGCATTAAAAACTCCAAATTTTAAAATAAAATCAATCCCATCAGCAACAGAAAACGAAAAACAAGAATCAATCCCTAATAAATCTTCCTTAGAAATAATGGAAGAAGCTAAAGAAAAAGCTAAAATAACAAACGAAATAATTGACAAAACCTGGCAGGCTCCGCCGATAGATTTGCTTGAGGCCGAAACTGATAAACCCTCCAGCGGAGATATCAGCGCCAATGCTAATATCATCAAACAAACTTTAGAAAACTTCGGAATTAAAGTAGAAATGGGAGAAGTTAAAGTTGGACCAACAGTAACTCAATATACATTAAGACCAGAAGCTGGAATAAAGCTCTCGCGGATTACTGCTCTTCAAAACGATCTCGCTTTGGCGCTCGCTGCCCATCCTTTAAGAATTGAAGCTCCCATTCCCGGCAAGGCTTTAGTCGGAATTGAAATTCCCAATAAAACAGTAGCAAGAGTTCGCCTCAGAAATCTCTTGGAAAGCTCTGAATTTAAAGGCCGCCGGTCAAATCTGACAATGATCCTAGGCAGAGATGTCAGTGGCCAAATTATTTTGGCTAATCTAGAAAAAATGCCTCACCTTTTAATCGCCGGGGCTACCGGAAGCGGCAAAACGGTAGCTCTTAATAGCTTAATCATCAGTCTTCTTTACCAAAACAGCCCTAAACGGCTTAAATTTATTTTAATTGACCCCAAACGGGTAGAATTTACTAATTATAACGGGATTCCTCATTTACTTACCCCGGTTATAGTAAAAGCAGAAAAAGCAGTCAACGCCCTTAGATGGGCAATTGAAGAAATGGAAAAACGCTATGAACTTTTATCAGAAAAAGGAGCGAGAGATATATTTTCATACAATAAAAAGCAACGACGGCTTCATAGCGGCGACAACCCTGTGGAATCGCTTGTACAGGATAATAATCACAATTTAACTCCCCAGCCTTCCGAAACAATGGAGCCATCAGCAGAAACCTTACCGTTTATTGTTATTATTATTGACGAATTAGCAGACCTAATGAGTGTTTTTCCAAGAGAAATAGAAGCTTCTATTGTTAGATTAGCTCAAATGGCAAGAGCGGTGGGTCTACATTTAGTGGTCTCTACCCAACGTCCCTCGGTAGAAGTAATTACCGGACTTATTAAAGCAAATATAACCTCCCGGATTGCATTTGAAGTGGCAAGCCAAGTGGATTCTCGGACTATTTTAGATACAGGCGGAGCGGAAAAATTACTCGGCAACGGTGATATGCTTTATATCGCCAGTGATATCTCTAAACCTAAACGTATTCAAGGAGCTTTTGTTTCCGAACGAGAAGTTAAAAAAGTTGCTGAATATATAAAAAAAGAGCGAAAACCAAAATATAATGAAGAAATAATAAAACCATCATTTGAGAAAGAAGAACTTTTTACTGAGAATACTGTCGATGATGAACTTTACGAAAATGCCAAAGAAGTAGTTATTGCTTCCGGAAAAGCTTCAGCGTCTCTTCTTCAGCGCCGCCTCAGAGTGGGATATGCCCGAGCAGCCAGACTTCTGGATTTATTAGAAGAACGCGGTATAATTGGACCCCCGGATGGAGCAAAACCGAGAGAGATACTCACGGATGGCAAAGAAAATAATATTTGACATAATTTTAAATTTTTCATAGTATAAAAATACAGATAAAAAATATTGACTCAGGTCTTTGACCTGAACCCCCTTTTTGAAGTTTCTTTCCGTAGAAGACGAAAAAGAAATAAAAGGTTTAAGTTAGAGGCTTGAACCAATATTTAAAGATAGCTGGTTGGACGGCGAAGAAGCGAAAGCCGGTTATAATCCGCTGGATAAAGGAAGAATGTAAGAATGAAAATGAAAAAATATTTCACAACCAAAGAAGTCGTCTCGCCATCGCTGGGCGAAAAATTAAAGAAGGCGCGAAAATCATCCGGATTAAGCCTTCGTCAAATAAGCGAGATATCAAAAATACAAGTTAAATATTTAGAAAGACTGGAAAAGGGAGATTATGAGGCGCTTCCGGCTGATGTTTACATTAAAGGATTTTTAAAGATTCTTGCTCCTCTTTTGGGACTAGATACTCAAGAAACGATTAACTGCTATAAAAAAGAACAAATAATTCACGAGAGGCTTCAAAAGAAAAACTTAAAAAAAATAAAACCGATATCACATACCCGGCCAACTTTTATTATTACTCCAAAAATCATTTTTGCTCTTTTGGGTAGTATTGCATTTATTGGAATAAGCGGCTGGCTGGCTTGGCAGATCAGCTCATTTGCTTCACCTCCTTATTTAGTTATAAATAATCCTTCCGGCGATTTAACCGTTAAAAATTCTGACTTCGTCCTAAAAGGCGTCACTGAAGAAAAAGTAAAATTGACTATCAACGGAGAAATCGTTATGCCTGATAAAGATGGATATTTTGAAGAACAAATTAATCTCGGGCCGGGTTTAAATACTATTAAGGCGGTAGCAACTAATCGCTTCGGTAAAACAACAACGGTCATTAGACGGATTATACTTGAGGAATAAAATAAGTATTGTCAGATTTATTTAGTGTGGTATACTGAATTTTGATAAGTTAGATTAGAATAAAAATCACTTTACTTAAGCCAAAACAAAAAAACAAAAAGCCAAAATTACAACCAAAAAGTAAAAAGTTAAAAAGTTTTTTGATTTTAATTTGTAATTTTTTGTTTTAGATTTTAGGTTTTGGATTTTAAAAATATGAAAAATGAACAGAAAAAATCCCACAAGGGAAGCCTCGCGGCAGAGGATAAAAAAACTAAACATACTTCAGATGTAGTAGAAGAGATTAAAAAACGTTTTGGTGAAGGAGCAATTATGAAGCTAGGAGAAATAAAAAAAGTAGACGTAGATGCTATTCCAACTGGCTCCATTTCTTTAGATATTGCCTTAGGAGTAGGAGGTATGCCAAAAGGAAGAATTATTGAAATTTATGGAGGTGAAGCAAGCGGCAAAACAACACTTACGCTTCACGTTACTAGCGAGGCTCAAAAAAAAGGAGAAATAGTTGCTTTTGTTGATGCCGAACACGCTTTGGATCCGGAATACGCCAAAAAAATAGGAGTAAAAATTGACGATCTTTTAATTTCCCAACCCGATACCGGAGAACAAGCGTTAGATATTGTTGAAAGTTTAGTTCGTTCCGGAAGCGTTGATTTGATAGTCGTTGATTCTGTTGCCGCTCTTACTCCGCGCGCTGAAATTGAAGGAGAAATGGGAGCATCTCATATGGGTCTTCAAGCGCGCCTTATGTCTCAAGCATTAAGAAAACTTACCGCGATCGTCTACAAATCCAATACCTGCGTCATTTTTATTAATCAAACTCGGATGAAAATTGGTGTTGTCTTTGGCAATCCAGAAACAACTCCCGGAGGAAAAGCCTTAAAATTTTATTCTTCAGTTCGTATTGAAATGCGCAGAGCAGCGCAAATTAAGCAGGGTGATAAAATTATCGGTAATCGGGTTAAAGTCAAAGTGGTAAAAAACAAAGTTGCCCCTCCTTTTAAGTCAACAGAATTTGACATTATGTATAATGAAGGAATTTCTCGCTTGGGAGATATTATTAATACGGCTGTGGAGTTTGGAATTGTTAAAAAATCCGGTACCTGGTATAATTGGCAAGATCAGAAACTCGGTCAGGGACTTGAAGCGGCCAAAAAATTCTTAAAAGAAAATCCAAAAATGGCCGCGGAAATTGAAAAAACAATCAAGAAATCCGTTCTTGAACAATTATAGAATAGAGAATAGAAAATAATTATAAAACAGGCGAAGATATATCCTTGCCTGTTTTTATTTCTGCAATTTCTCTTCAGCTTTTTTTATTCACAACCCCATAATAAACATTCTTCAAACATTCTTTTTTAATTCCTCTGGCATTGCCTAACCCTAAATTTTCCAAAGAGACATTAAAATACAAAGCGAAAACTAGATCATCAATATAATTTTTAATTTTATCTCTTAATTCAAAATCAATAATTGGTAATTCTTTTAACTCGTTTAAATTTATTACCCCTTTTTCTAATTTTAATTTATCGCTATCAATTAAATTATTTAACGCTTTTTTAATTAAGCTTGGATTGTTTTTAATTTTTAATTTTATTTCTTTGTTATCTTTTACTAAAACTAAATTATTTTTTTCTACTTTTGCATCGTCAAACTTTTGCATCATCACTTTTGAAAAATCAACCAAATCATTTAATTTAATTTCTTCCAACCTTAACATTTTTTCGGTTTGCTTAATAATTTCGTTTTTGATAAATTGATTATCTCCTGTTATTTTTGGAATATGTATAAACTCTTTAATTGTTTTCACGGGAACTAAATATTCTTTCTCATTTTCATTTTTTAAATTAGCTTCTAACAATAATTTTGTTGCTGGAAAATTTAAAAGAGAGAATAAATATAAAACCTCTTTTTTATTATTCGAACAGATAATAGATGATTGTCCCATATTAAAAATTATTTGATGATTTGTAAAATAAAATTGATCTGGATTTTTTACGCTCCATATTATTTTATATCTCTTATCTAAAATAGAATATCCTTGACTGTTTTGAGTTAATTTAATTAATTTTTTATCTTTCGGATAGTATTCTGTTGGAATAAATTGTGAATAACCAGTAAAATTTTTAAAGTTTAATATTTCGTAATTATTTTCAGGTTTTGTTTTTATTCTATTTTTATTTAATATAAAACCTATATCAAAATAAAATCTATCTCCAAAATAATGCTCTGCGGTGATGTGATCGTAATAAATTGAAATATTATCACTGTTCTTTTTATATTTCTCGTAAAAATCCAAAAACTTTTTATCTTGCTTGATAAAATTCCAATTTGCCGCATTCTGCAAGAGTTTCTTTTGTAGAAGCTTCTTTTTATTTATTTTCTTTACCTTTTAAAATATTTCGCAAACATTTTTCAACATCATCATTAGGATTTTTATAATGGATAATTTCTGTTTGATGAATTGAATTCGGCGTCCCTCGTTTAACAACAAAAACCAAGCTTGAAGTCGTCACCGGCTTATTTTATTTTAATCCTCTCCTAACAAACATTTTACCGCTAAAAATTATTATTTTTTCAATTGTGGTAAATTTAGCAAGATGATAACGCAATACATCAAGATCGCCAGCAGTTAAAATTGTCTGCGGAATAATATAACAAAGCTTTCCATTGTCTTTTAATAAAGCAAGTCCTAAAGCAATAAAAAACGCGTAAAGATTCGGCTTTGGTGAATATTTTTTTTGATGGTCGGGAACGCTATGTAAATTAACGCCATAGATATTATTTAATTTTACTGTCTCTTGTTTCATTAAATCAAAAACCAAAACGTTTTGCTTTGAACATTCGTTATAGCTCACATAAGGCGGATTGCCAATAACATAATCAAACCTGCGGCGGGGAATTTTTCCATTCTTTAAACTTTTTTTTATTTCTTTCAAATCATCTTCATCTCGCACATAGCTTATATAACCAAGATTTATTTTTTTGGCAAAAAGAGACATCTGACCATTACTTCTGGCATATTCAACTTCCGTATTGCTAACAGTATTTTTAAAAGCGATATCCATAAATTCGGCAATGCTGTCTTTTGTTTTAAACACCTTAATCTTCTTATCAATCGGATTATTATATTTTTCATTGATAATCAAAGGCAGCATTCGCATTAAAATATTCATCTCCGCCAAATAGAGCGGAAATTCGGCAATATCCAAACCAAAAATATTATCATTAATTAATTCTTCAATTTTCTTTGACGATTTTTCTAATCCATTCGGCACAGATTTAATAAGCTGATCAACCGCCCTATATAAAAAAGCGCCGCTCCCGCAAGAAGGATCGATAATAGAAATATAATTTTCGTCCGGTTTATTTTTTAGCCGTTTTTTGATATTTCCATTATTATAACCGATCTGCTCAAGCATAAAATTTACTACTGCTGAATCAGTGAAATACTGCCCTTTTTTTGTTTCTTCGTATAATTCTTTAAGATAGTTTTCGTAAATATAGCCAAAAATTTCATTACGAACATTGGCAAAATTATATTTCTTTACAAAAACAAAAATATCCAGCCATGGTGACACTTCGTGAAGTTCGTTTTTTGGTTTGCGATAAAGTTCAAGAAGTTTATTATTAATAAATTCCTGCTCTTTCGCAAATGGACGATAAATATTCTTAGAAATTTTATTGGAAATTCTATCGGTAATTCCCAAGATTTTTCCAAACTGTCTTGTTTTTAAACACTCAAATATTTCTTCTTGGATTTCTTTAAATTCTTTTTTAAATTTACTGAATTCATTGTCAACTAAAGCTTTATATAAAATAAATTGAATTATGTAAGCGTAAGAAATTTCCACCGCGGCTTTTTCTCTATTTTTAACGTTCATCTCTTTCAAATATCCTTCTATTTGTAATTTATTTTTAAAACTGCGAATTTAGTTTTGTAATGTCTTTAAAAAATATCTGACGGAAATCTTCAACATTTAAAATTTCCGCTTCTCTTAATAAAGACTTCTGCCCTTTTTTTCAAAAAAGGCAAGGTAATATGATTCTGGTTTAATGTATTCTTGCCAAAATTCTAAAAATAATTCTGTTTTATCAAAAATTTCTTTCAGAGTAAACTCTCTGTATTCGTTATTATTGTAAAAACGCCAAGAGTATCCGTCAGTTAAAATTCCGCATCTTTTGCTATTATTTTCATTGTAATCTAATTGATACTGAATTATCTGCTGTTCGCCTGCTTTAATATTTTTATATCTTTCAACTTCAATAGGAATTGCAATTTCAGGATTAATAAAAATTACAATATCAGCATGGCGAGCCGCTTTCTTTACTTCCTCTTCTTTGAATTCGTATTTTCTCTTTTCCAATGGAGTAGAATTTAAACCTTCTTTTAAATTAAAAATATCCGGACATTCTAAAATATCCTTCACGAATTTTTGCGCACCGTCCCCGATTTCTTTTTTAATATAAGAATCCTTTTCTTTATTCCATTTAGATTTTAATTCCGTAATAGTCATTTTTAGATTAAATCAGTTATCAACTTTATTCTTGTTCTATTAAACATAAAATAGCACAAAAAAAACTATAAAATCAACAAAAAAACAGAGGAAATTATCCTCTGTTCGTTCATATTAGCAGGGTACTGCGGATAATATGTTTTCTTAAATAAAAAAAATTAAAAACTTTTTATTTTCTATCTCGAAACATACGGCAAAATTGCCATAAATCGGGCCCGCTTAATTGCCCGGGCTAATTGCCGCTGGTGTTTGGCGCATACTCCAGATCTTCTGGATGGAACTATCTTTGCCCTCTGGCTGATAAAGCGCCTAAGAAGATCTCTATTTTTATAATCAATATATTGAATATTTTCTGTGCAAAAATAACACGATTTTTTTTTGCTCATATCTTTATTAATCTTGAATTACGAAATAGATACTCTTCTTGTCATTCTGACAGATTGTCCGAAAACTTGAAGTTCAGCCTTTAGGCTGTATAAATTATGGCTTGTTTAAGCCTTCCTGTTTTACAGGCTAAAGCCTGAACTCCAGTTATTAGACAATCTGGAAGAATCTCTGAACTTGTTTCAGATGATTTTCCCACATTTGTGGGAGATTCTTCGGTCGTTTCACTCCCTCAGAATGACATTATCGGAGTATTTCGTAATTGAAGGTTATTTAAATTAAAACGGAATATTTTCCACTTTTATTTCTTCTTCATTTTTATTTTCCTGATTACTTTCTTTGGTTTTATCGGCTTCGGCGTTTTTAACAGGCTCTTCCATCTGGACGGTAGGAATTTCTTCTTTTGAAGACACCTGACCCGATTCAGTTGCAGTATTAGCGGCCCGCGGGCCCATCTGCATATTTTCAGCAATTATTTCAGTGCGGCTTCTTTTAATTCCATCCTGACCTTCCCAGCTTCTTGTTTCAAGTCGTCCTTCAACCATAACTAATTGACCTTTTGAAAGGTACTGACCGCAAATTTCCGCCAATTTTCTCCAAACAACAACATTATGAAACTCTGTTTTTTCTTGACGTTCTCCGTTCTGATTTGTCCAAACGCGATTTGTTGCCACTCCGAAAGAGGCAACTTGCTGACCTTGAGGTGTAGTACGAAGCTCTGGATCGCGAGTCAGCCTTCCAATAATAATAACTTTATTTAAATTCATATTTTCGCCAATTTACAACAATATATCACGAATTGAGAAAATTTGTGATATTTGCGGCAAATTAGTTCCTAAAGAGATTTGTGAATCATTATTAAATATCTGTTAAAATTTTATCCAATTTTTTCTCTATTTCCTCTATCTTTATTTTTTTAGCTTTCTTTTTCTCGACCTTATTTTTTTCTTTAATTTTTTCTTCAGCTTCTTGGGATTCTTTCTTAGAAACCGGGAGGGATTTGACTTTTTTTCTTTCTTTCTTTTTTTCCTCAACTTCTTCGGCTCTTGCGACAACATCCTCTTTCTTAATAATAAGATGGCGAATGACATCATCCATCATTTTCAATTTATTATTCAAGGAGGTTATCTCGTTCTTAGAAGAATCTTCCTCGTCTGAATCCAGCTTAAAATTAACTATTCCATAATAACCATATTTAAATCTTCTAATAGGATAAGCAAGTTTTTGCTTTATTGGATTTTTAAAGGATTCTTCAGATGGCAAAGTTTCTTTAATCCCTCTATCATCCTTCTTTGCAGATTTCGCAGACTCTTCAATATCTTTTATAACTTTACCTCCGATTTCTTTAATTATCTTATCAATCTCTTGAGAAACTAAAGTAAGTTTTTGTGAATTTGCCTCTGGAGTAATAATATAGGTTAATTCGTAAATCATAGATACAATATTATTCTTCTGTTTTAGCAAAAATATAAAAAGTAATGAAATCCAATAAAGTATAGCAAACCCTAATCATTTCGTCAAACTTTACAGGAACAGAACATTATTTTGCCCCTGCCTATTATTTTTGTCTGCCGTATTTTCATTATAGGTGCTCTTATGAAAACGTCAACCCCGTAAAAAATTTGAATAATTAATTTAATAAACTTAATATCTTTAAGGTGTTAAATTTAAAAACCATTCAACGCTCTGAATTGATTTTGGTTTATGCTCTAGTTTTCCTAAATGTCCAAGAAAACGCATCGATGGAAACTGGACAAAAAAAGATAGATATAATAAAATTAAAATAAGTAAAAATTTTTATTTAATAATTAGGAAGGAAAATATGACAAAAATTAACCAAGATATTTTTAAGGCTTATGACATTCGGGGAATTTATCCGAAGGAATTGAACGAAGAAGCAACTTACAAAATCGGTGCTGCTTTTGTGAAATTTTTACGGAAGAAGACAAAAAAGAGAGATTTAAAAATCGTTGTTGGCCGAGACAACCGACTTTCGTCGCCAAGATTATATAAGAGCTTAACCCGAGGAATAACTGATGCCGGAGCAAGCGTAATTAATATTGGGCTTTCTACTTCACCAATGTTTTATTGGACAGTCGGCTACTATAAATTTGACGGCGGAATAAATATTACTGCCAGCCATAATCCGAGAGAATATAACGGTTTTAAATTAATTCGAGAAAAAGCAATTAAAATCAGCGAAAAAAATGGAATAAAAGAAATTAAAAATTTATCTCAAATAATAAAGTTATCTGAATTTTCTAAAGTAAAAAGGGGGAAGATTAAGAAAAAAAATATTCTTTCGGAATATATAAAAGACAATTTGGCTTTAACAGATGTAAAAAAAATAAAAAAATTAAAAATTGTCATTGATACGGCCAATTCTGTCTCCGGAATTGTTATTCCAAAAATTTTTAAAAAAACAAAATGTAAAATTTATCACATTTTTTCTAAATTAGACGGAAACTTTCCTAATCACCTTCCAGACCCTCTAAAAAAAGAAAACTTAAAATCGCTTTGTGAAGAGGTTAAAAGAAGAAAAGCAGATTTAGGAATTGCTTTTGATGGTGACGGCGACAGGATTATTTTTGTCAACGAAAAAAGTAAAGTAATTGAAGCTCATTTTATCACCGCCCTTTTAGCTGATATTATTTTAGAAAAAAATCCAAAAGAAAAAATTTTATATGATATCCGAGCAACTCAAGTAATTCCTGAAATTATTAAAAACAGAGGAGGAAAACCAATTATCTCTCGGATAGGACACTCTTTTATCAGTAATAAAATGATTAAGGATAAAATTTTCTTTGGAGGAGAATTATCAGGCCATTATTTCTTAAAAAAACATTACTGCTGCGAAAGTCCTTTTTTTGTCTTGTTTAAAGTTCTTGAAAAAATGTCCGAAACCGGAAAAAATATTTCTGAATTAATAAAACCATACCAGAAATATTCCCATTCTGGAGAGATAAATTTTAAAGTGAAAAATAAAGAAAAAATTTTAGAAAAATTAGAAAAAAAATACAAAAAAGGGAAAATTTCAAAACTTGATGGCTTAAGAGTAGATTTTAAAGATTGGTGGTTTTTAGTGAGAGCTTCAAACACTGAGCCGGTTTTAAGATTGGTTATTGAAACAAAAACAAAAAAGAAAACAGAAGAAAAGAAAAAAGAGTTAACAAACTTAATCAGAGAAATGTAAATTTTATTATTTAAGCACTATTTTTATAATCCATGATTACTACCCTTAAAGGGAAAATTAAATATAAAGGCGGCGATTTTATTATTTTGGACGTAAATAATGTTGGCTATAAAGTTAAAATCCAAAATCCAAATTCCAAATTTCCAAAAAATAAAGAAGTGGAAATTTTTACTTATCTTTATGTGAGGGAAAATGAATTGTCGCTCTACGGATTTAAGACAATTGAAGAATTAGGAATTTTTGAATTACTTCTTTTAGTTTCTGGAATAGGTCCAAAAGGAGCCTTAAAAATTTTATCTCTAACTCCGCCTAAAATTTTAAAAGAGGCCATTTTTAAGGGAGACAAAAATATCTTAGCTAAAACTGCTGGAATAAGCGAAAGAATAGCCCAACGGATCATTACTGAACTCAAAGGAAAAATATCAGAATTTGAAGGTAAAGAAGGTGAAATAGAGAATATCTCCGAAATTTCTGAGGCCATTGATGCTTTAATCAGCTTAGGGTATACAAGAAACGAAGCGCTTGCCGCTCTTGAAAAACTACCGCCGGATATAAAAAATGCAGCCGAACGAGTAAAATTAGCTTTGAAGAATCTGGGAAAGTAAAAATATCATTGAGAGCGACCCTGCACATAAGTTCTTATGTGCTGAACTCCTCACAATGACAGTTTCGCTTATTATGCAAATCGTTCAAATTCAAGAAAACCGGAGAAATGAATGGAACCAAGCTATTATCTCCAGTCCTTATGGAAATTTTTTACAATCGTTTGAATGGGGAAAATTTCAAAAATCCTTAGATAGAAAAATTTGGCGGCTGGCTATTTTAGAAAAAATAAACAACAATCTTAGTAGTGCCTATTTATTGACCACTATCATCAAACACAACCTCCCTTTTGGAAAAAGTTATCTGTATTGTCCTCGTGGACCAATCGTAGAAAAATCAAAAATTGATATTATAAAATTATTATTGAAAGAAATAAAAGATATAGCCAAAAAAGAAAAGGCGGTTTTTTTTCGTATTGAACCGCCCTTTTTAAAAAAAGAAATTGATTTCAGTTTATTAATTAAAAATGATAAATCTCTAATTGTTCCGGTAAAATCGGTTCAGCCAAAAGATACTTTAATTTTAGATCTTACTAAAAGCGAAGAAGAATTACTTTCCCAAATGAAACAAAAGACAAGATACAATATTAGACTAGCGAAAAGAAAAAAAGTAAAAATAATTTCAAGCGCCGCCTGCCGACAAACTCAGAGTGACACTTCTAAAGAATTCGAAAGGTTTTGGAAATTATTAAAAGAAACGTCTTTACGGGATAAATTCCAACTGCATCCAAAAAAACATTATCAAAAAATATTAGAAGTACTCTCATATTCAAATAATGGACCAAAAGCTCAATTATTTTTTGCAGAATATAAAGGCGAGTTCATCGCTGCTAACATCGTTGTCTTTTTCAGAAAAACCGCTACTTACCTCCACGGCGCGACAAGTAATAAATTCCGCAAGGTAATGGCCCCATATTTACTCCATTGGCAGCAAATCTGCGAGGCAAAAAAAAGAGGATGCGAGTATTATGACTTTTGGGGAATAGAAAAAGAATCAGGAACTAAAAATCAGCAATTAAGAATCAAGGAAAATAAAAACTGGCAGGGAATTACCAGGTTTAAAAAGGGATTTGGAGGAAAAGAAATTTCTTATGCTAAAACCTATGATCTGGTTTATCAGCCAAGATGGTATAAGCTCTATAATTTTGCGAAATACTTCAAATTATAAAATATTACTGCGAGACACTTTAGTGCCGAAACAATCCCGAAGGAAAAAGCGAGAACTTTAATATTAAAAGGGTCTTTTATTCCATCTATGGGATTACTTCATGGCCCTCAAAAGGAATTCCCTGTAATGACAATTTCATCCAAAAATCTGAATCAAAAGTAAAGAAAGTCCTACTCCAATAAATCCGCCAGCAATCACTTCTGATACTTTATGCCCAAGTCTTTCTTTAAGATGAGGATATTTTTTGTGATTAAGCTCCGGGAATTTTTTAACAAGAAAATTAAGAACTTGACCATGCCGACCAAGATCTCTTCTAAATCTCAGGGCGTCGTCAATCACAATATAGGCAAGAACAAAACTTATCGCAAAAGTTGAAGAGTCAAATCCTTCATAGTATCCTACTGTCGCTATTAAAGAAGCAACAAAGGCAGTATGAGCCGAAGGCATATACCCATGTTCAAAAATATAGCTCCATTTTAATTTTTTTCGTCTTCGCACAATGAAGACGAATTTTATTGCTTGGGCCACAAAACCGACAATAATAGGAATAAAAATCATTGGATAAAACATATCGGATTAACGTTAAAAAACAATAACAGGTTTAGTATAACACACTATTAGTAAATAGCAATATCCAAATTTGACATTTTTATTCAAAGATATATAGTAATCGCATTCTAAATTTACCGCCCTTTATCATTTCGATGAATGAAATTTTACGAAGTAAAATTGATTGAATGAGGAGAAATGCCCTGTATGAAATTTAAAAGATTTTTTCTCTCCGCTTTGCTCCGTTTGAAATGATAAAGGAACTCGGTCCTACTTTTGCTTTAAGACTTTTGATGTTTTTTATCCACGAAAGCTGAAACGTTTTATAAAAGATGTTGTTCAAAAAAGACGCCCATATGGCACTAAAGCATATATTATTTCTGACCATCATCCGGAAATTATCAAAGCCTGGCAGGAAAAAGATATTCTTTTTAGGGAATACAGATTTATGCCAAAAGCTATTGAACTTGATACTATTATTTACATCTACGCTGATAAAATTGCCTTGATATTTTTAAAAGAACCTTTAAGTGGTATAATTATAGAAAACAAAAAACTTTTTCAAGTTTTCAAGTTTATGTTTGATTCGCTCTGGAAAGAGTTAAAAGGGAAGAATTTACCAGAATAAAACTAAAAAACAATGAATAATTACTATCTTTCAATTATTCTAAAACCGAAAAATCAAGTAGAAATTCTTTTAAAAAAGGGGAGTCGTTTGTTAAATCGTGCTTTTTGGCAAGACAGGCAAGATCTGGACAAAAAATTGCTTCCCGCTATTGACAAGATTTTTAAGAAGAGTAATATAGGGATAAAAGACATTAAAACAGTAAATTTTTCATTTGCCAAGGATACAAGTTTTATTGCCCAGCAAATCGGACGCGCAACAACCAAAAGCATAATTTTTGCTCTGGAAAAAAATAATATATAATAATTTTATTGTTATTTATTTAACCTTAGAAAACAACTGAATAATTCTATATTAAGCCTTAAAGCTAAAAGGTTTCTTTTGGCGTTTTTGTTTTATATTTAATATCTAAATAACTTTAAAATAATGCAAGAGAAAACTTTAACTATAAAAAATCATTTCTCATCCCATTCAAGCCTTACTAAACGGAAATCTTTTAGAAAACTTCAGAAAATTGTCAAACTTCCAAATCTTATCGAAACTCAACTTTCTTCTTACCAATGGTTCATTAAAGAAGGACTTAGAGAGCTTCTTGATGAAATCTCTCCAATCAAAAGCTACAGCAAAGATATCGAATTAGATTTTTTAGACTACTACTTTGATGAACCAAAATATGACGAGGCAACAAGCAAATCTCGCAATATTTCTTATGAATCACCTCTTCGAGTTGAAGTGCGCCTTACCAATAAAAAAACCGGTGCATCCCGCCTGCAAGAATGTTACTTTGGTGAGTTTCCAATAATGACTGAGAAGGGCGCATTTATCATTAATGGTGTAGAAAGAGTAGTTGTTTCTCAGCTTATTAAATCACCGGGGGTTTTCTTCAGCCCTTCTTATCAAAAGAAGGAGATTTGTTTTTTTGGGGCAAAAATTGTTCCATCTCGAGGCGCTTGGCTTGAAATTGAAACAGAATCAGATGGAACTATTTTTGTCAGAATTGACCGTAAAAGAAAAGTGACAGTAACTTCACTTCTCCGTGCTTTCGGCTATGGCAAAGATGAAAAAATCTTAACGCTTTTTAAAGAAGTTGACAAAGGACCAGTTAAATTTATTGAACAAACTATTGCTCGTGATAATGCGAAAAGTCAAGATGAGGGCTTTATAGAAGTTTATCGAGCGATAAGACCTGGAGATTTAGCCACAGTTGACAATGCAAAAAGCTTAATTGAAGCAATGTTTTTCAATTTTGATCGCTATGATTTCGGTAAAGTTGGCAGACATAAAATGAATCAACGTCTTGGAGTGAACTTTCCGGATGATATAAAATTCAGAGTATTTTCCCCTCAAGACTTAGTCTTAACCATTAAAGAAATCATCCGTCTTAATAATACCCCAGGAGCTCAAGGTGATGATATTGATCATCTAGGAAACCGCCGAGTAAGAACTGTAGGAGAGCTCATTCAAGAAAGATTCCGCTTAGGGCTTGTCCGTATGGAAAGAAATATCAAAGATAAAATGAGCACGATCGAGATTGAAAGCGCTACTCCAATTCAACTAATTAATCCCCGTCCCCTTACCGCAGTAATTAAAGAATTTTTTGCCTCTTCACAATTAAGCCAATTTATGGATCAAGTGAATCCTTTAGCTGAACTTGAACATAAACGAAGACTTTCGGCTATGGGGCCAGGAGGGCTCCAACGAGAAAGGGCCGGTTTTGAAGTCAGAGATGTTCATCCTTCTCATTACGGAAGAATCTGCCCCATCCAAACTCCAGAAGGACAAAACATTGGCCTTGTTGGACATCTCGCTTGTTACGCAAGAATTAATGATTTTGGATTCATTGAAACTCCTTACCGCAAAGTAAAAGACGGACGGGTTACTGATGAAATAGTTTTTCTTGACGCCACCCAAGAAGAGAAAGTTAATATTGCCCATGCCACCGTGCCTCTTGATAAACAAGGCAGGTTTTTAGAAGAAAATGTGCAAGCGCGCCTTGGAGGACAACCGGGAATAACTTCAGCTTCTGAAATTAACTATATAGACGTTTCGCCTAAACAAGCCATCAGTGTAGCCACTTCTCTTATTCCTTTTTTAGAGCATAATGACGCTAATCGTGCTTTAATGGGTTCTAATATGCAACGCCAGGCAGTTTCTTGTATTATTCCACAAGCTCCGATAGTTGGAACGGGTATTGAAGATAAAGTAGCCATTGATTCTGGACAGGTGATCATTGCCAAAGAAAATGGAGAAGTTGAAGAAGTTGACGCTAATCATATAAAAATTAAAAGTATAAGAGACGAGGACGAATTTGAAAAACCCAAAAAAAATAAAACCCAAAAGCAGGGAAAACCTAAAATTAAAGATTATAAACTCTATAATTTTGTTCGTTCAAACGCAGCTACTTGCATAACCCAACATCCGCGGGTTATTAAAGGACAAAAAATTAAAGCAGGAGATCTCTTGGCTGATGGAGCAGCTACAGATCAAGGAGAGTTAGCTTTAGGGCAGAATTTGTTAGCCGCCTTTATGCCTTGGAGAGGAGCCAATTTTGAAGACGCGATTATTATTTCTGAAGAGGTAGTCCGAAATGACAGATTTACCTCTATTCACATTGAAGATTACTCCATTGATATTAGAGATACTAAATTAGGGCCTGAAATTATTACAAGAGATATTCCTAATATTGGAGAAGAAAAATTAAAGAATTTAGACGAAGAAGGAATTATTCGTATTGGCGCTGAGGTTTCTTCTGGAGATATCTTAGTTGGTAAAATTACCCCTAAAGGAGAAACCGACCTTACAGCCGAAGAAAGACTTCTTAGGTCTATCTTTGGAGAAAAAGCTCGGGAAGTAAAAGATACCTCTCTATACTTATCTCATGGAGAACATGGCAAGGTAGTCGATATTAAAATCTTCGAGCGCGATCGAGGAGATAAACTTCCAAGCGGCGTAATAAAAACTATTCAAGTAAGCATTGCTCAAATTAGAAAAATAGCTATTGGTGATAAATTGTCCGGACGGCATGGAAATAAAGGGGTAATTTCTAAAATTTTACCTCCCGAAGATATGCCTTATCTTCCGGATGGCCGACCGGTAGATATTATTTTAAACCCATTAGGGGTAGCTAGCAGGATGAACATTGGACAGATTTTAGAAACTCATCTCGGCTGGGCGGCGCAAAAGTTAAACTATAAAGTGATTTGTCCTGCCTTGAACGGACCGAAAGAAGAAGACATTAAAAAAGAATTAAAAAAAGCCGGATTGCCCCCAGATGGCAAAATTCAACTTTTTGATGGCCGAACTGGTCAGCCTTTTGACCAAAAAACTACTGTTGGAATTATCTATATTATGAAGCTGCACCATCTTGTTGAAGATAAAATTCATATGCGTTCTATCGGGCCATATTCTTTGATAACTCAACAACCTTTGGGAGGGAAAGCTCAGTTTGGCGGACAGCGCTTTGGAGAAATGGAAGTTTGGGCTCTGGAAGGTTATGGAGCGGCTTATACTCTTCAGGAAATTTTGACTATTAAGTCAGACGATGTTTTAGGCCGTTCAAAAGCTTATGAAGCAATTATTAAAGGAGAAAGAATTAAGAGCCCTCATATTCCCGCCTCCTTTCATGTTTTAGTAAACGAACTTAAGGCTCTAGGGTTAAATGTTGAATTAGTAAAAGAAGAAAAAAAAGAAACAGAAGAAAATGATCGCAGAGAAAAGAAATGTTAATTAAAAAACAAAGCAAAAATTATTGATCAAAGAAGTAAAATAATTAGAAAATATACAGCACAAGATAGGCGATTGGAGATCGATTATACGATTCTAAACGGTAGAAGTCCGGGAAAAAAGAAGAACTCTTGCGTGAAACTAAAATTCATTTTAATGAAAGCTTTCATTTTAGGCGGACGAGATTATACGGACTTATATTCATTCTTAAGAAAAAATTAATTCCTTTAAGTAAAATAATTAATTGTCGTAAAAAGAAACATAAAGGAAAACTCAATGACCATCTTTTTTAGAAGAATCAGTCTATTTTGGAGAAGTTCCAGAAGTAAAAATAGAATTTTTGAAAAAGCCCAAGAAAAAAAATAGAAAAATTCTTTGAAGAAAAAATTAAAAAAATCAAACTTATGGAAACAAAAGTAGAAGACTTTAAAGCAATTAAATTAAAACTGGCCAGCCCCGAGGATATTTTAGAGTGGAGTCATGGAGAAGTTTTAAAACCGGAAACAATAAATTATCGCACCCAGCGGCCGGAAAAAGATGGACTCTTTTGCGAAAAAATTTTTGGACCCACCAAGGACTGGGAATGCGCTTGCGGCAAATACAAACGGATTCGTTACAAAGGGGTAGTCTGCGACAGATGTGGGGTTGAAGTAACCCGTTCAAGCGTCAGAAGAGAAAGAATGGGGCATATTAAACTTGCGGTACCAGTTACGCATATTTGGTTTCTAAAAGGCGTACCATCAAGCATCGGTCTTTTTCTAGATAAATCTTTCCAAGAATTAGAAAAAATAGTCTATTTCGCTGCCTATATTATAACTGAAATAAACGAAGAAGCACGAAAAGATACTCTAAAACAAATTGAGAGTGAATACAAACAAAAACTCAAAACTCAAGAAAAGTCAGAAAATTTAAAAACAGCTTACGAACAAGCTAAAAAAGAATTAAGGGAATTACATAAACTACAAATTATTTCTGAATTTGAGTATCGAAATTTTTCTTTAAAATATGGACATGTTTTTAAAGCAAATACCGGAGCAGAAGCAATAAGAAGTATACTCAAGAGTATAGATTTAGAAAAATTAGAGCTTGAACTTAAAAGAGAATTAGAAAAAACTTCTATAGTAAAACCGCAAAAGAAGAAAATTTTAAAACGTCTTCGGTTAATTCAAGGATTTCTTAAAGCAAAACTTCGACCAGAATGGATGTGCATAACAACTCTGCCGGTTTTGCCACCGGATTTAAGACCAATGGTTCAATTAGACGGAGGAAGATTTGCCACATCTGACTTAAATGATCTATATCGACGAGTGATCAATCGAAACAATCGCTTAAAACGCCTGATTAAACTTAGTGCTCCAGAAATAATTCAACGCAACGAAAAAAGAATGCTTCAAGAAGCGGTTGACGCTCTAATTGATAATTCCGCGCGGAGGGGCGGGGCAGCAATGGCCGCTACCGGACAACGGCGAGTTCTTCGATCCTTAGCTGATATGCTTAAAGGAAAACAAGGAAGATTTCGTCAGAATCTCTTAGGAAAGCGGGTTGACTATTCCGGCAGATCTGTTATCGTCGTCGGACCAGAATTAAAACTTTATCAAACCGGCCTTCCCAAAGAAATGGCATTAGAGCTTTTTAAACCATTTGTCGTTAGAAAGCTTATTGAAGGCGGCAGTGCTTATAATGTTCGCAGCGCCACAAGACTTATTAACGAAGAAGTACCAGAAGTCTGGGACATTTTAGAGAAAATAATAAAAGACCAGTATGTTCTTTTAAATAGGGCGCCAACATTACATCGGCTTGGAATTCAGGCTTTCAAACCTATACTGATTGAAGGAAAAGCCATACAAATTCATCCATTGGTATGTAAAGCTTTCAATGCTGATTTTGACGGAGACCAAATGGCTGTTCATATTCCTTTAACTCATGAATCCCGAAAAGAAGCAGCCGATATTATGCTTTCAAGTCATAATCTTCTAAAGCCAGCCTCTGGCGAACCAATTGTTATTCCTTCTCAAGATATGGTTCTTGGATGTTATTATATGACAAAAATCCAAAAAAATCTCAAAGGAGAAGGTAAATTTTTCAACACCCCCCAAGAAGCAATTTTAGCCTATGAGTTAGATAAAATAAACCTAAAATCCAGAATAAAGATCCGCTTGAATTCCACCTTAATAGAAACTTGCGTCGGCCGCATAATTTTTAATGAAGCTCTGCCAAAAGAATTAAGATTTGTAAACAAAGTAATGGATGCTAAGTCTTTAAAAAATATAGTAGCCCAGTCACTGGAGAAATGCGGTCACCATGAAACAGTCGCCCTTGTTGATCGGATTAAAAAATTAGGTTTTGAATATGCAACCCATTCCGGAATGAGTTGGGGAATAGATGATCTTTCTATACCTGAAATCCGCAAGGAATTATACAACAAGGCAAATAAAGAAATTGAGTCTATCCACAAACAATATAGAGAAGGACTTTTAACAGATAATGAACGGAGAGTTCGAATCTTAGAAATTTGGACGATGGTTAAAAACAAAGTAGCCGACGCAGTAAAAAATGAATTAAATGAGAATAATCCAGTCTACTCTATGATTGATTCTGGCGCTAGAAGTTCTTGGGCGGTATTAACTCAAATGATGGGAATGAAAGGTTTAGTTGTTAACCCTGCTGGAGATACAATTGAATTGCCGATTAAAAGCAGTTTCAAAGAAGGGTTTAATGTTTTGGAATATTTCATCTCGACTCATGGAGCGCGGAAGGGAATGACTGACATTGCTCTAAGGACGGCAACAGCCGGATATCTAACCCGTCGCCTTGTCGATGTTGCTCAAGATGTTGTTGTACGCCAGCACGACTGCGGTGACACTTCCGGAGTTGTCGTCTCGCGCCACCACGAAGAAAGCCTTGGAAGAGACTTTACCACTCGAATAATAGGAAGAACAGCCTTGGAAGATATAAAGAATCCCGCAACAAATAAAACTATTGTCGCTAAAGGAAATCAAATTAGTAAAGAAAAAGCATTGGAAATTTTAAAAGCTAAAATAGATAAAGTAAGAATTAGAAGCGTTATTAAATGCAAAACCCGACGAGGAATCTGCCAGGCCTGTTATGGATATGATCTTGGATCAAACAAATTAGTTGCGCTTGGCGCGGCAGTAGGCATTGTTACCGCTCAAGCAATTGGAGAACCTGGCACCCAATTAACAATGCGTACTTTTCATACCGGAGGTGTGGCCGGTCAAGATATCACCCAAGGTCTTCCTCGTGTTCAAGAAATTTTTGAAAATAGAGTTCCAAAAGGGAAAGCTCTAATTTCTGAAGTTACAGGACAAGTAGCAGAAATAAAAAAAGATGGAGAAAAAAAGATTATTAAAATTGAATATGAAACAAAAGAGAAAAATAGAAAAAAAGACAGTTCAGGCTTTAAAGAATATACAATTCCAGCAAACATAGCTTTATGGGTTAAAGAACAGGATTTAGTCGTAAAAGGGCAACAATTAACTGAAGGGCATCTTGATCTTCAAGAATTATTTGCGTTAGGAGGAATCGACGCAGTCCAAGATTATATTGTCCACGAGGTTCAACAAATTTATTCTTCTCAAGGAGAAGGAATTAATGACAAACACATCGAGATTATTGTTCGTCAGATGCTTTCGCGGGTAAGAGTTAAAGATCCAGGAGACACGGATCTGCTTTTTGGAGATATTGTCGAAAAAGCCCAATATATTGAGGCTAATGAGGCGGTCAAGAAAAAAGGAGGAAAACTTGCTACGGCCGAACCGCTTCTTTTGGGTATTACCAAAGCATCGCTTTCCACTGAAAGCTTTCTTTCGGCAGCCTCTTTTCAAGAAACAGCTCGAGTGCTTATCAATGCCGCGGTAACCGGCAAAAAAGATTACCTGCGCGGACTAAAAGAAAATGTAATTATTGGAAAATTAATCCCTGTTGGAACGGGATATAGAGAAAAAAGTTAGAAGTTAGAAGTATAAATTATAATAAGCCAAAAGAAGAAACAAATTAAAAGCAAAACTGCCACCATAAAAGGCAGTTTTGCTTTTGGTTAAATTTTGGAATATAATTATAGTAATAAATATATTTTTTATACAATGCGAAAAAAAACTGCGGTAACAATACTTACTTTTCTTATTATAAATGTAATAATTACTTTAGGTTTTATTTATGGCTGGTTTAAGCCGGTTTCTTTTGAAGTTGAAGGCAAGTCATTTTCTGCGTCACCCTTGTCTTTTATATTTAAAGGACAAGGAGATATTGAACTCCCATTAGAGCAAGATACTAAAAAAATCAGTCCCCTTAGCGGCGTTTCATGCGAGAATTATAATAGACGAGCTTTTGCGGTAATGTTAGCCAGCGATAACCACGCAAGGCCACTTTCTGGTTTAAGCGAAGCTGAAATTATCTTTGAAATGCCCGTTGTTACCGGCGGAATTACTCGTCTAATGGCAGTTTACCTTTGCCAAATACCCAAAGAAATAGGTTCTGTTAGAAGCGCTCGCCACGATTTTATTCCTTTAGCTATGGGATTGGATGCTATTTTTGTTCATTGGGGCGGATCTCATTTTGCTTTGGATATTTTAAAAGGTGGAATTATGGATAATATCAATGCTTTAAGTAATTCTTACGGAGCTTTTTATCGAAAAAAGTGGATTCCAAAACCTCATAATGGATTTACATCACGAGAAAGATTAATAAATTCTGCCGCCAAATTGGGCTATCGCCTAGAAAACCAATTTAAAGGATACCCGTTTCAAAACCAAAAACCAAAAGACAAAAGTCAAAAATTTAATAATAATCAAAAAATATCTTTAGAAATCGGATATCCTTATCCCTATAATGTTCGCTATGAATATGATCCTGAAAATAACTCTTATTGGCGGTGGCGAGGAGAAAAAAAAGAAATTGATAAAAATACCGGCAAACAAATCGCTGCAAAAAACATAGTCATTATGCGAGCCTCTTCAAGGCAAATCGAAGGACAATATAATGATGTAGATATAGAGGGTACTGGCGAATGCAAAGTCTATAATAATGGGACATTTATACAAGGAACTTGGAAAAAAGAAAAATCCAATAAAGCGAGCAAACTTTATTTCCTTAATAAAAAAGAGGAGGAAATTAAATTTGTTCCCGGTCAAATCTGGATAGAAATTGTCGAACCATATCAGAAGGTGGAGTGGATAGAAAGCTAAAATAAAAATTGAAACACCAAAATTGCTTAAATTTAACGATAAACTACGCGATAAAATTTCTAATTTTCAATTTCTAATTTCTAATCAATTTCTAATTACTTAATTTCTAATTGAAAATTGATTTACCCTGTTAAATAGTTGTAAAGCAAATTTAACGGGGTGAATTGAAAATTCAATAAAAAATCAAGAATTAGAAATTAAAAATTAAGTTATTTCTTTAATGATTAAAATTTAGAATTTTTATAAGAATTTAATAAAATTCAATAATAATATGCTAATATTTCTGTACGGCCAAGATTCTTATAGGTCTTGGCAAAAACTTAACGAGATTATCCAACGATACCGCAAAATTGACAGAAGCGGCCTTAATTTAACTATTTTTGAAGGAGAAAATTTAGAATTTAACGAATTTAAAAATTCCGTAGAAAGTATCCCTTTTTTAGCAGATAAAAGATTGATTGTAGTAAAAAACTTGATTAGTCAAGGCACAAGCCAAACGATAAAAGAAATTATCGATTATGAACCACAAATGACAAAATTTAAAAGCGCTGTTATTGTCTTTTATGAGACTGGCGAATTAAACAAAGTTAATGTTTTATTTAAAAAATTAAAAAAAATAGCCCAAAGCCAAGAATTTCAATTACTAAAACCTTTTGAGTTAAATAAATGGATAAAAGAAAAAATCTCTCAGTATAAATCTTCCAATGTTAGTATTGATAAGGAGGCTTTAGAAAAATTAGCTGCTTATGTAGGTTCTAACTTGTGGCAAATGACCAATGAAATTGATAAATTGATTTTATACAAAATGTCTGATACCGGCAGAAATAATCCGCGATCCGCTCCTGCAACGATTACATCTAAAGATGTTGATCTGTTAATTAAGGCGAAAATTGATACTAATATTTTTAATACCGTTGATGCATTGGGACGAAAAAATAAAAAAGAAGCTCTCAAAAATCTGCATCAGCACTTAGAAGAAGGGGTTTCAGAAATTTATCTCTTGACTATGATTGTTTGGCAATTCAGAAATTTAATTAAGGTTAAATCGTTAACTAATGCAGAGACGAATCTTGAAATCTCTAAAAAGTTCGGGCTACATCCTTATGTAGCAAGAAAAACTATTGCCCAAACACAAAATTTTACTCTCCGCCAATTAAAAAAAATCTACCAGAAATTATTAGAAGTAGATTTATCAATTAAAACTGGAAAGGCAGATGCAAAAACTGCTTTGGATATGTTGGTCATTCAGTTAACAGCCAGCAGTTAAAGACTACCCCAGATTTATTCCAGATTCCAAATCCTTTTAGAATCCGGAATCTTTTTGTATATTCTATTCCTGCTGTTATTTGTTAACCGTTATCTGATTAACGATTCTTGTCAATCTTGATTTTTTCCGCGCTGCGGTATTTTTTTTAATTACGCCACTTTTAGCCGCTTTGTCAATTGCCTTATAAACTTTCGGCAAAAAATTTTTTGCCTCTTCTATTTTCTTCTCATCAACAAAAACTCTCAATTCCTTGATAATTTTTTTCATTCTGTCTTTTTTTTTAATATTTAAAGCTTTCCTCTTTTTAGACTGACGAAGCGCCTTTTTGGCAGATTTTATAATTGGGCTCATATAAAATTATCTTATCATTATTTATAAATTTGGTCAATCCCTAATTTTTCTTTTACCTCTTTTATTGTCGCCCGAGCGATTAACTGAGCTTTTTCTGCGCCTTTAATCAAAACTTTTCTAACATAGTCTTCATTTTTACCAAGTTCTTTAAATTTTTTCTGAAAAGGCTTTAAAAATTCAATAACGATTTCAGCTAAATCACTTTTAAATTCAGCATAACCTTTATCTTTGTATCTATCTTCTATTTTATCTATTTCTTCACCAGAAAGCAAATGATAAATCACCAGTAAATTTGAAATAGCTGGTTTCTCGATGCTCATTTTAATTTCTTTTCCTGAATCAGTTACTGCTGACTTTATTTTTTTTCTAATCGTGTCCGGCGTATCTATAAGAGCTAGATAATTTGCCGGATTTGGCGCAGTTTTGCTCATTTTATTTTTTGGACTATCAAGAGCCATTATACGTGCGCCTTCTTTTTTAACCGAAGCCTCGGGAATTATAAAAACTTCCCCATAAGTTTTGTTAAATCTTTTAGCTAACATTCGCGTAAGTTCCACGTGTTGAATTTGGTCTTCGCCAACCGGCACAACATCTGTTTTATAAAGCAAAATATCTGAAGCCATTAAGACAGGATAATCAAAAAGCCCCATATTTACATTTTCTTTAAATCTTTTGGCTTTTTCTTTAAACTGTGTCATTCGCTCAAGCTCTGAAATTTTAGTAATAGTATTTAATATCCAAGCAAGCTCTGTGTGCTGGCTGACGCTGGACTGGACAAAAATAATGGATTTTTCTGGATTAATCCCAGAAGCTAAATAAATTTTAGCCATTTCAAAAATTTTTCTAGAAAGTATTTTAGGATTTTGCTTCACGGTTAAAGCATGATAATCAACAATGCAAAAAATGCACTGATATTGTCCCTGAAACTCTAACCAATTTTTAATCGCACCTAAATAATTTCCAATATGAAGATTTCCCGTAGGCTGAATTCCGCTAAAAGCCCGCTTTTGATTAGTCATATTTTTGCTTTCTTACTTTTTCCTTTTAAATATTCAACGGCTTTAAAAATCCCTATAATTGCCGACCCGTCAAAAATTTTATCTTCCATAATTAATTTTATCGCCTGCTTAATTGGAACTTTCATTACTTTCATTCCTTTTTTACCGTCTGGTCTGATAACTTTATCTTCTCTAACAGTAATCCAAGGATTTTTATAAATAGCTTTACTTCCTAATTTTTTCCAAGGATTTTTCATCTTAAAATTCTGGTTTTTAACTTTGCGCTTTAAATTTCGAGCTTGGGCGAATTATACTTCTATCACCACCGGCAAGACCATCGGTCTTCTTTGGGTTTTTTTGTAGAGGAATTCGCCGATTAAATCCCGGATGCTGTTTCTAACATAAACCCAATTGGCTGGCTGGCCCTTGGCGGTTTTTTGAGTAATAATTTTTTCCACCTCCCGACGAGTCTCAGCCAGTAAAGCCTGTGACTCCTTCATATAAATAAATCCCCGAGAAATAATATCAGGAGATCCCCGAAGCTTTCCAGTTTTACTGTCAACAATAACAACAACAGTAAACATTCCGTCGCGCGCCATCATTTGCCGATCTCGAAGAACAACCTGGCCTACATCACCTACACCTAGTCCATCAACCATCACATAAGAAGAATGAACCTTTTCTCGTTTTACTCGTCCCCCTTTTTTGCTAAATTCAATCACCTGGCCATTATCTGGAATAAAAATATTTTCCGAAGGAATACCTAAATCTTTTCCAATTTCCCCATGAAGGCGACGCATATAGTAATTGCCATGGATTGGAATAAGCCAGCGAGGCCTTACAAGATTAATCATCATTTTAAGATCCTCCTGATGGGCATGACCACCGGCATGAACATCCATCATTTTGTAATGAATAACTCGAGCGTCCTGCCTCCAGATACTGTCTTTAACCGTCTGAACAGTCCTTTCATTCCCCGGTACCACCGATGAAGAAAAAATAACCGTATCGCCTCTATGAAGAGAAATGTAGCGATGTTCTTTATTAACAATTCTCATTAAAACAGCTTTATCTTCCCCTTGGGCACCGGTGCAAATAATGACAATATTAGAATCAGGTAAATTTACTGCTTCCCGCAATTTAATTAAGGTTCCTTTTTTTATTTTCAACCACCCTAAATTTCTGGCGATCTCAACATTTGTCTTCATACTGTATCCATCAATAATAACTTTGCGGCCAAACTTTTCAGCCAAAAATATAATTTCTTGAATACGTGAAATCAAAGAAGCAAAAGTTGTAGCAATAATTCTGCCGGATGATTTTTCAAAAATCCTTTCTAAAGTATCTTGAATAGTTTTTTCAGAAAGAGAATGACCGGGTGTTTCTGCCTCGGTTGAATCAGAAAGAAGCGCCGTAACTCCTTCCAAGCTTAACCGAGCGATCTTTCCGATGTCAGCCGGTTTGTCGCCTACTGGAGTTGAATCAAATTTAAAATCACCAGTATGAATGAAAAGGCCAACCGGTGTATGAATAGCTATTCCGAAGCCGCCGGGAATATTGTGATTAACATGAAAAAATTCCAAATTAAATGATCTTAAATTAATCTTATCAGTTTCTTTTATGGGAATTAAATTAAGCTTAATATTATTAGGATAATCCTCCTGCCGCTTTTTAATTATTCCCAAAGTAAGCGAGGTGGCAAAAATTGGAGGATTTCCCAAAGAACCGATTAAATGAGGAATGGCGCCAATATGATCATAGTGGGCATGAGTAATAATAATCCCTCTGATATTTTTTTCTTTTCCGCGGAGATAATCAATATTAGGAATAATGTAATCAATGCCGGGCATATTTTCCTCTGGAAACTGAAGTCCCATATCAATAATAAGAATATCCTGACCGTACTCAAAAAGCATCATATTCCGGCCGACTTCTTCAAACCCGCCCAAAGGAATGATCCGTAAATTATGCTCCCGTTTTAAAATATTAGTTTTTTGTTTTTGAATTTTTGAAGATTTATACATAGCTTAAAATTTCTAATTTTTAATCAATTTCTAATTCTTTAATTTCTAAACTGCAAATTGTTATTCTGAATCCCGAAATAAATTCAGGGTAATTTATTTTAGAATCTTCAAAGTTTTCCACCTGCAGCATCCTGAGCGCTGCGCGTTCGCCCGTCAAAGATTAGTGCCGAAAGAGGGATTCGAACCCTCACCTCCAAATGGAGACTAACTCCTGAAGTTAGCGCGTCTACCAATTCCGCCATTTCGGCTTTAGGCATCGACAGGCAAGTCTGTCAATTTCGCCACTTACCCATTTTCTTCCTGATAAACTTTTTCGCTCTGATATATTTTAATATAGTTTTCAATTAAAGCTATAAAAGGAGGAATAAAAAATTAGGAGACGAAAAGAAAAACAAGAGAACATTGCCACCAAAGGCAAAAATCATAAACAATAGAAGAGAACCAACCTTAAGTGGAATATTTTTACTTCAAATTTAATTTTTAACTTTCAACACCTACGAAACATAACACATATACAACGGCCGCATTATATGTGTTATATTTTTATTCGCCCCGCTCTTCCATTTTTCTCTTAAACTTTTACTCATTGCCGCAAGATTGTAACTTGCGATATATTCTTATTATTAGTCTGTGATTGATATATAAAAGTTAAAAAACTTTAAACGAAAATATGCTACGGATTGCAAACTCGCAACAACCAAAATTGCTACTGATATTTTTTATCCCAAATTTAATTTTCGACGTCTACAAAATATAATAGATATAATGCGGCCGTTGTATATGTGTTATAATTTCAATTTGCTTTTTAAACTTACCAAACTTTATTAAATTTCCAGCCAAGTTTTTTAGATATCTCTTTATAATCCTTCAAAAGGTTTTCCGTGTCTTGATCGTTTTGATTTTTACCAATGATATAATAAGTGGAAAGAATTAAACCAAGATAAGAATTAATATTCAATCTATAAACATTTTCTTCCGTGAAATATTTTTGATTCAAACAAAATATTAATCTTTCTTTATTTGGTTGTCTTAACATTCCGTGGCTTCCATTAGAAAATCCATCACCATTTGAACCTATTCCTTCTAAAGTTTCAGCAACTTTTCTGCTTACTATCCGAGCTACTGTTGTATATTCATCCGACGCCAAAAAGAAAATATATTTATATTTCCTTAAATTTGGAATCTTTATATTATTTATGAATTCTTTTATCTTTTTCATATCCTCTCTAAAAAGCCAATAAATCATTGAACTGTAAGTGCTGACATTATAAGTTGGAGGTTCTTGAAAAGAAGGAAATACAAAAATATTTTCTTCCTTTATAAATTTTTTCGCCGGGGCATCTCTATTACAGGTAATTAAATTCGGTTTAAATCCCCTGTCGGAAAGAAAAGACGCCATTGTTAATCCGTCTTTACCTCCAGACGCATTAACAATATTTATAGAGGCAAAATCTCTTTTAATTACTTTTTCAAAGAATCTTTTATAATTCGAAACATTAAGAGAAATTCCATTAAATTTTTCAGTGAACAATTCTCCTATGCAGGCAGCGGTTCCGCTTCCCAAAAAAATATTAGAATCATCTCTTTTAATTTTTAATTTCGGATATTCCCATTTCTCTAAATTCTCAATTGTTTTTATCACATAATAATCAAGATGTTTTATTTCTTGCCGCATATTTTTAAATATAATCAAACTTTTTATCTTTTTCCAGTTTTTTGATTATCTTTTTAACTTCCTGTGATTTATCTTTTTGACAAATTAAGATAATATCATCAGTAAAAGCAATCACTAAATTTTTCACGCCAATTGTCGAAACAAGTCTATTGGTTGTTCCATATACCATAATATTCTTAGAATCAATCCCAATATGATTTCCCTTAATAAAATTTCCATTAGGAGAAGAAAGGCAATCTTTCAGCACTGACCAACTTCCAACATCGCTCCAACCGACGTTAGTGGGGATAAAAGCGACATTCTGGCAATTTTCAGTAATGGCGTAATCAAAAGAAACATTATCCATCTCAGAATATTCCTTCCTGAGAGTTTTTTTAAAATTTGGTTTTTTAAAAGCCTCTTTAATCCTTTCGTATATTCGGTAATTATCAGGAACGAATTCTTTGATCAATTTTTTTATCAGAGACGGAGAAAAAATGTAAATTCCCATATTCCAAAAATATTTGCCGTTTCTGATATATCTTTTCGCTCGTTCCAGATTTGGCTTTTCTTTAAAAAATACAACTTTGTAAATACCCTGACCATTGATTTTCTCAAGTAATTTTCCTTTTTTTATATAACCAAGTCCCGTATCAGGGAAGGTAGGAACAGCGCCAAAAGCCAATAGATAGTTGGGATTTTTCTTAATAAATTTTTCTCCGAGAATAATTGCCTTAAGAAATTCTTCTTTTTTCTTTATTAAATGGTCCGAAGGTAAAATTATTATTGGTTCTTTAGATTTCTTTTCTTTTGTTAAAGCCATAAAAAGAGCAATCGCGGCAACTCTTTCTCGGGCTTGCGGTTCGGCAATAACATTTTCTCGCGGTAATTTGGGAAGTTCTGAAAAAACTTCTTTTTTATACTCCTCGCTAGTTAAAACGAAAATATCCCCAAGAGAACTTTTGCCGATAAAACGATCTACTGTCTCCTGAAGCATTGTTTTGTCGCTCAAAAGTCTTTGAAATTGTTTCGGCTTTTGCCTGCGGCTGATTGGCCAAAGGCGAGTTCCTTTACCTCCGGCTAAAATTAAAATTTTCACATTATTTTCTTAAAACTTGATGACTTTGGAAATGACACACAGAACAGAATTTTCTAAACGAATGACATACGAAGCGAAACAGAATGTGTTATTTATTTGCTACGATAACAAACTCTGCTACACTTCATTTACTATTCTATCACTTATATAGAACGTAAGCTTGATACTGAAGTTAAACTTATCTCCGCACTCTCCTCGTCTTAATATACCAATTTTCTACGTCACAAAATCTTTCAGAAGGCAAAACCACATTTTTTAGTTCAATGCCTTGAATTTTCCTGTTGACCGCATAAAGATAGGTTGGACTATATAAAAATACTGCTGGTACATCATCGACAATAATTTCCTGAAATCGACGATATTTCTCCGCGCGGACATCGGGATCAAGGTTTGTTCGTCCTTCTTCTAAAAGCGTATCCACTTCTTCTGACGAATATAAAGCGAGATTCAACCCCGGATCCTTTTTTTGAGAAGAATGCCAAAAAGCAAATGGATCTGGATCACCTCCCAAGACTTCCCCAAAAAGCAAGGCTTCGTACTCACGAGGGTGGATATAATTTTGTTGGATTTCTGCCACTGGAGGTGTTTTGACATTAACTTTTGCTCCTATTTTAGTCCATTGATCCTTTAAAAGATTGGCTGTTTTGACTAATTCCGGCCAATCAGTAGTAATTAAAGTAAACTCTAAATGTAAGTCTCCTTTTTCACGAACACCATCTCCATCTTTATCCTGCCACCCGTCTCGCTCAAGAATATTATTAGCATGCTCTACGGCAAAATCATAAATCTTGGTTTCTGGATTGTAACCTAAAAGATAAGGAAGAATTGGAGTCTCAACCGTCTCACCTTGTCCTAAAAGTACCTTATCTATAAGTTCTTTTTTATCAGTGGCATAAGCCAAGGCTAAACGAACGGTTTTGTCAGATAAGATCTTGCTTTTGTTTTGATTAAAGAAAACAGCAAAATATCGAGGAATAGACAACGAATATAATCTAAGACTTTCTCTATTTCTTATCTTATCAATATTTGCCGCGGAAATGTAATTTATACCTGAAACCTCTTTTTTATTATAAGAAGCTATAGCTTCTTCTTCGCTTGGATAAAATTTAAAATTTATTTTTTCTAAATATGGAACTTTGCCATAATAATTTTTATTGGAAGTAAGGACAAATAATTTTATCTTACCATTTTTATCTTTTTTAAATTGACTGGATTTATAAGGACCGGTCCCGATTGGTTTTTTAAGATTATATTCAGCAAAAGGAAAATTACTTGGACCTATATATTTCCAAATATGACAGGGAAGTATCCCAACAGTAAGATTGCTTAAAAACGGAGCATAAGGGGTTTTTAATTTAAAACGAACCGTTCGCTCATCAAGCTTTTCTACTTCAACACCCTTCCACTTTCTTCTGAGAGGACTTTTATAATCAGGATTTTGAATTGTTTTTATGGTAAAGACGACATCATCAGCCCCAAAAGATTCTCCATCATGCCATAAGATACCTTTTCTTAGAAAAAAATCATAAATCCTGCCGTAATCTCCAACTGCATATTTTTCGGCAAGATCAGGAACAAGTTCACCTTTTGAATTATATTTTAAAAGACCGGAAAAAATCAACTTAGACAAATCTTGATCCGGATCATTTGTTTGAGCTAAAATTGGATTAATAAAACGGGGCTGACCAACTATTGCTTCTGTATATTCCCCTCCTTCTTTTGGAACAACTTTAGTTTCTTTAAGCCAGCTTTGAAAACATAAAAAACTGCTGGCAATGATAATTAAACCAAGAAGACTAATAATAAGCATCCGTTCTTTTTTAGTCAAAAGCCGAGGCAATCTTTTAAACTGACTCCATTTAGGTAGCTTAAAACTAGTCTTTCCGCCAGAAGCTTTATTTTTTAGGTTTTTTTTAAAACCAAAGAAAGACTCTGTTAAAAAAAATCTTGAAGTTTTATTAAGTTTCTTGGAGTTACGAATAGATTTAAGCTTATTGGCAATTATAATTTACCCCATTAGAAATAATACCCTCTCTCACGCAGAAATTTCTAAAGGTTTACCGAATAATCACATTTGCAAAAGCTGTTCCCAAAAAGGCAATTGCCAGAATAATTGTAGAAATAAAAAGAATCTTTTCAAAACCTCTTTTTGTTCTATAAACTTCATCTTGCCCGCCAAAAACAGATCCAAGCCCTGCTCCTCTTTGTTGTAGAAGAATAGAAACAATCAAAAGGATTGAAATTATAATTTGGACAACATTTAGAATTTTCATTTTACTATTTCTTAGATAAGCCAGAAACAAAAAAATTAACTAAACTAATAAGAATTACTCCCCAAAGAAGGGACCAGAAACCGGAAATAGTAAGTTCGGGAACCAACCAATCTACCAATGCTAAAAGAATCATATTAATAACAATCGTAAAGGTGCCTAAGCTTAAAAGTATTATCGGGGCGGAAATTAGCTTCAAAACTGGTTTAACAAAAAAATTAATCAATCCTAAAATAAGACCGGCAATAATTAAAATAGTCCAATCGCCTTTAAAGCTGATCCCATCAATTAAATAGGCAGCTAAAAGAATAGCTAAGGCATTGGTTAAAATTTGAATCAGAAATCTCATATTGTTGCTTATTTTAAAGCATTCTTTAGCTAAATTAACTTACTCTTACATTCTACCAGATATCTATTTATTTTTCAAGAGTGGTCCGCCCATTTATCCGGCAGTTATATTTTCTCGTTTTAAGATTTTTATCTCTTTATCTTTAATTTTCACAATCAAAAATGAGAATATCTGCCAAATCTTGCGTCAATTTTACTTTCTAATTCTAAAGTTTTTCCTGTTAAACTTACTGTTATTTTCATTTAATACCTCCTTCTTTTTCTAATATAGAATACCATTCCGTAAAACTTTCTTACTTATAACTTTTAAATTTTAATTATTCTTCCTCCTCCTCCTTCCACATATTTCTCGTGATACAAAGATTTTATTTCTGAGATATATTGAGTGCAATGAGTGGAACAAATCAAATCCAAACTCTTTTGAAAGCAAAATATATCCATTTGCACCTGTATCAAAAATAATTTTTATTCCTTTGGTTTCTACCAATACAGACTCCCCCAATCAGCTTGGAGATCACATCTTACAGCAGTATTATCATAAACAATAGTAACTTTCATAACAGAGGATTTGCAAGATTATTTTTATATTTTTTCGTTTACTTCTTTTTTCCCTTCTTCTAATTCCCTCTCTTGCTCTGTATCTAGTTCAAGCAATAAAGTCTGGAATTCTCCTACATGCGTTTTTTCTTCTTTTGCTATGTCCAGAAGAATTTTCTTAATATTTTCATTTTCAGTCATGGCTGTCATTTGCTCATAAAGGCTTACAGCATCTAATTCAGCTATCATCCCGAGTCTTAATATCTCTTTGTCTAAATCTTCTCTTTTTATTTTCTCAAGATTTATAGGTATTTTTGACAACATATTTTTCACCTCCTTTTACAAAATGATAAATAATTTATTTAAATCTTTTCATTTGAGCCCGAAGCTCAAGATTTCATATAACGTTCTACAGATAAAAGAAGCCAGCTCTCTAAGCCATCTGTAAGCATTTCTTAAATTTTAGTGGATCTATCAAAAAAACAATCTTTCCAGCACCTATGGAAATATACTTAGAAAGCTGGACGTGGGCTGTTAAAAATCTGGTTTTTGCCAAGACTTTTTAATTCACTTCTTCTTGTTTTGAGATGTGCTTCTTCAAGGTCAATTCCATAGTGTTCAGCGACTCTTATAAGACAATATAATATATCAGCCAATTCATCAGCAATATCTTCTTTTGTTGTTTTATAATAAGGCTCATTTTCTCTTCTTTTCAAATAATATTTCTCAAACATCATAATATGTTTTGTTAAATCACCTATTTGTTTCACTAATTCAATTATTATGGCTTCTATGCCTCAAGGTCTTTGTTCTGCTTTATCAAATTCCTTAATTACTTTTCTTGTAATTTCAATAAGTTCTTGGAAAGTATATTTTTTGTTGTTCATACTCATAAGTTAAATTAAATATCTTTTATAATTTTTATATTTTTGCCCGCCGTAATCCGTGTAACATCTGCAATTTAACGAAGTCGGCGTCAGCCGATTTGAGTGGAGCAAATGCAATGAGTGAAACCGTTAAATCGTTGTTAGTTTTTCCGAACGATAGTAAGGATTAAGTTTTAGTGCAACATTGGACAAAGCCCAAAAACTCAAAGTCGCGAGTTAGCCCCTTATTTTTCCAAGATTAAATTGAATTTAACATAAGTTATTATGGAATTTTCATCAGAATTATACCATTTTTTTAATGTATTTTTTAATTCTTCTAAATTTTTACTTCCACACAGTTTCGTTTCTAACTCTGTTAAATCTTTAACTCTTTTAATCTCAACTTTTTCAATTACGGCTTTTCCTATTCTCCTCTCAATATTCCCGTCAAATAAATTTAGCTTGTCAGATAAATATACTAAAACTTCTTGGCCTATCCTGAAATAATGCTCACCCTCTAATATGGTAGCTGTTTTAGTCCCATTAAGCAAAACTTCTTTATATACACCTGAAAAATGAAATCCCAAAATTGCCATAATTATTGAATATTACTAATATTATTTAAAATTTTAAGCTGGCGAGCGATTGAAACTAACATATTGCAAATATGCGAAGTCGCCATAAGTGAATTGGGAAAATCTTTACTACGCTTGATTTTCCGCATATTTGCTGTTAGTTGCCCCGAGTGAAACGAGGGTCGAATAAATCTTTGATTTGCGAAGAAATCCGTCCGCGAACCGTTATAACTCACCATTAATTTCTTTTTTTAATCTCTTAAAAAATTTTTTCATATATTCTATCCTTTCTAAGCTTAATTCTTTACCTATTTTTGTATAGAGTTTTTCTGGTATATACTTAAATTTTGTTTCGAATTCAAGATTTGGCGAATGTTTTCGTAAATTAATTATTCTTCCGTTTTTTCTTCCTCCTTCCAAATTTTCTTTTATGTATTCATTTATATCTATATCTCTATAGATTTTTTGTTTATACATTCCCGCACTAATAAAGGTTCTTGCTATCCCTGTAGCACCGATCACATCTAATTTGTCAGCATCAAATAGAATTTTTGCTTCTATTGTTTTTGGTTCGTTATTTCCTCTGAATCTATGTAAAATAATACATTCTTTTATCTTCTTTATCTTCTCTTCAGAAAAGTTAAACTTTGTTAAAATTTCTTCTGCCATCTTTGCTCCTTCCATTTCATGACGTATTTTACCTGTTTCATCAAAATCTTCTTTTAATCTTGCAATATCATGAAGCAACGCAGCAAGTTTTAAAACTTCTAAATCCACATTTTGTTCGTATTTAGCAATTTTCAGACAAAGATTATAGACCCTCATAACATGAAGAAAATCATGACTAGGATCTGTTCCTTCCATCTCTTTCTTCACTATTTTCTTTATTTCTTCAATGATTTCTTTGTTTTCCATCGCCATAAATTTATCAAATTATATTCTATAAGTTTTTCCTTTCAATGGCGAGCGAGTGGATTGCAACTAACGGACTGCGATTATGAGAAGTCTGCCCGAAAGGAAAATTTGGGGAAATCAAACGAAGTGAGCACCGCAGAGTTTTCGAGGACGCCGAAAATTTTATTTCAAAAAATCTAAAGCGGTTAAAGAATAAATTTTTGTCACATCTATTACACTTTTAATTTCCACATATTCATTTTTATCATGCATGCCTTCACCATCACAGCCAAAATTAACTGCTGGAATTCCTTTTTTAATAAACATCCACATATCACTCCAAGGACCAGACCCTTCTGTAATTGGTGTTTTCTTTAATATCTGTTTTGTATTATTTTTGAGAATTTGAACAATAGCTTCTTTTGGCTTAACAAAAACTGGCGGAACATAAACAATTGGAGTTAATTTATATTTCACATTTAATTTATTAATTTTCTTTTCAATTTCTTTTTCCATAAATTCTTTTGTAATTCCTGGTAAAATTCTCGTATCCCCAAAAGCTTCACAATAATCTGGAACAATATTTATTGCTTTTCCGCCTTTAATTAAAGTAGGAAACGTTAGAACATTTTTTCTTCCCGGAAAAATTGGATGTTCTTTTGATGGAAATTTAAAATTTTGCAAAGCATTAATTACTTTTGTCATATCAAGTATAGCGTTTAATCCTTCTTTCTTTTGCTCCCACTCTCTTGAACCAGTATGAACAGCATCTCCAAAAACCTGAATTTTAAATCTGTAACCTCCTCTGTTTCCAATTGTTATTTTTCTTGTTCCCGGTTCACCAATTATGGCTGCATTACCGATATAACCTTTTTCTAGTAAATATCTTGTTCCAAAATGAGAAGCAGCCATTGGTTCTTCATCAATTACAAACTGCAAAAGAATTTTTCCTTTTAACGCTTTCTCAAATTTCAAAAGTGCCTTTGCCATAAAAATATAACAACACAAAGCGGATTTCATATCTAAAGCGCCAGACCCATAAAGTCTTCCGTTTTTAATAATGCCCAAAAATGGATTAAAATCCCATTCACGAGCAGGAGGAACAGTATCCATATGTCCATTGAAGATTAAAATTTTCTTTCCTTGACCAAATTCGCAAACCACATTCGGTCTTGAAGGAGAAACTCCTTCAAATTTTGGCTGAAGCCCCATTTCTTTAAGTTTATTAAAAATAAGTTCAGCAACTTCCAATTCTATAGGATCGTAAGGGCTAGACTTAGTTGGATCAGTTACATTAGGATTTATAGATTTAGTTTGTACTAATTTCTGCAAAAACTTAATTTGTTCGTTTTTTGTTTTCTCAACTTCATCTATGATTTTTTGTTTAATATTGTCCATAATTATAATGAATTAAAAGAATTATTTAAATCATTCTATTATAGCCGCCTAAGGGAATTACAGATGACGTTCAAATATATGAGAAGTTTCGCCAACTTCCTTTAAAATATAAAAGGAGGCGAAATTTGGGTGAAAGAAATTGTGGTCCTTATTAAATTCTAAAATGCGAATTTCTTGAACCTCATATACTTTGTTAGACGATGTTCGTTTTTGGCCTATGATTATCTAAAATTTGGTGTTTTAAAAATGATAAAGAAAGTAATATAGGACTGGAAGTGCGGCCCAATTGAGAAAAGTAGTAATGAAATATAAAGCGTTTTTGGGTATAGACCTTGCTACACCAATTGTAATTTTTTTTCCAGTTTTTATTTCCCATATTAGGTCTGGAAGTCTGACTATCATCAATAATAATGCAACTGCAGTGACGCCTATATTCCAAAAATGAAAGGTAGCATATAGATAGCCAATAATGGCCAAAAACGCGGTAATATTAAGCCATTTGCCAACACGTTCAGTTTTTTTAATTTCTTGCTTAATTAATTCATGGCTTTCTGATTCCAATTTTTCGAGGTTTGGATTAGTAAATAATCCTCTTACGAATAGCCCTAACAGATTTGTACTTAATAACATTAAAATGAAGTAAAACGCTATTGTTATTAGGATGTGAACAATAATCATATTATTAATTTATTTATTAATAAAGCCAAAAACGAATTTCATATAACGTTTGCGGATAACATATGCGATTAAAAGAAGTTTTTGGCGTAGCCAAATTTGGGCGAGCGAGTGCAACGAAGCGAACCGCATATCCGCTGTTATACGACCCGAACGAAGTGAACGCGAGAAGCGAAGCGACGAAGCGTTCCGCCCCGAAGCCGTCATTAAATAATCTAAATTCTATATCCTCCTGTTCGCCCTTTCTGCCTTTCAAGTTTCTCGCATGTAACTCTTTGCCTTCTGATTTTGCTTTTTCTATTGCTAGCTCTGCATACTCTTCATATTTGTATTTCCATCTTTTCATATTCTTTTCCTCTATATTTTAAGACGGTAATGGACCGGGCAGGATTTGAACCTGCGATCTCCAAGGAATCTTCCTTGGCATTCTTTTTTACTGAGCTACCGGCCCATATTTGTTTTATATTCATCTTTCTCTATCTCTAAAAGATATTTAACTTTTTCTTTACCAAGTGCAAGCAAAAAAGTTGGCAATCTTGGACCTGTGTCAGCATCAATTAGCATTCTATAAACATTCTTAAAAAAATTCCTTTGTGCTCTTTTTTT